>Ga0208449_1000328_pt1 | contig 37093 bp, 33 predicted proteins | sample MalvireepMed_s17_FD_184247 | JGI IMG/M metagenome (GOLD analysis project Ga0208449, IMG submission 184247) | Marine viral communities from the Global Malaspina Expedition - Malaspina viral metaG DeepMed_s17 (SPAdes) (version 2) | ecosystem: Environmental > Aquatic > Marine > Oceanic | place...
GGCGTAATGAAGAGTTTAAAACAACAGCCCGACTCTCGACTTGGCGGCAGGGCAAAGATAAATGCTTGTGTATGACGATACCATTGACAGACCCCGCACTTATTGAACGCTTTGCAGCCATTACCGGCGACCAGAATGCATTGACCGCCGAAACCGACATCGCACCACACCTCATCGAGATGCGGGGGCTCTACAAGGGCGAAAGCCCGCTGGTGCTGCGACCGGCGGACACGGAGCAGGTCGCAGCCATCCTGCGACTTGCGCACGAGACCAACACCGCGATCGTGCCGCAGGGCGGCAATACCGGGCTCGTGGGCGCACAGTCTCCGCGCCCGGGCAAAGGCGAAGTGGTGCTCTCACTCTCGCGGCTGAACAAGATCCGCTCGCTCGACACGGTCGGCCAGACGATGATTGCCGAAGCTGGCGTTATTCTGGAAAAGGCGCAGCAGGCAGCGGCCGAAGCCGGCCTGATGTTTCCGCTTTCGCTCGGGTCGGAAGGCTCCTGCCAGATCGGGGGCAACCTGTCCTCCAATGCCGGCGGAACCGCCGTGCTTGCCTATGGCAACATGCGCCAGCTGTGCCTGGGCATCGAGGCGGTGCTTCCCGATGGCGAGATCTGGCACGGTTTGCGGGCGCTGAAGAAAGACAATACCGGCTACGATCTGCGGGATCTGTTCATTGGCGCGGAAGGCACGCTGGGGATCATCACCGCGGCGGTGCTGAAACTGTATCCGGCGCCGCGCGGCCACGAAACCATCTATGCCGGCATCGACAATCCGGAAACGGCGCTGAAACTGTTCCGGCTGGCGCAGGATTTTTGCGGCCCGTCGCTGACCGGGTTCGAATTGATGCCGAGGATCGGCATCGAATTCACCACCCGCCACATAGAAGGTGTGCGTGACCCGCTGACCGAGCCGCATCCGTGGTATGTGCTGATCGACATCACCTCGGGTCAGTCACAGGACGCAGCACGTGACATGCTGGAAGGCCTTTTTATCGCCGCCGATGAAAAAGGGCTGATCCGCGACGCGGCGGCGGCGGAGACCGAAGCCCAGCGGCAGTCATTCTGGACCCTGAGGGAATCGATGTCCTGGGCGCAGAAGCCGGAAGGCGGCTCGATCAAGCATGACGTTTCCGTGCCGGTGGCGCTGGTGCCGGAGTTTCTCGCGACCGCCGACCAAGCGGTGCTCAAGGCCATGCCGGATGCGCGGATTGTCGCCTTCGGGCACATGGGCGATGGCAATATCCACTACAACATCTCGCAGGCGCCGGGCGCGGACACGGAAAGCTTTCTCGCGCGCTGGAAAGAAATGAACGAGATCGTCCATGCGATTGTCCTGAAATTGAACGGGTCGATCTCTGCCGAGCACGGCATCGGTCAACTCAAGCGGGATGAACTGGCCGCCATCCGCACGCCTGTGGAAATGGCGATGATGCGGCGCATCAAGGATGCTTTCGACCCCAAGGGCATCATGAATCCGGGCAAGGTGATAGCCTCCCGGTAACCTTTCCAAAATGCAAATGGGACGGTGGTCTTTCGCTAACCATTTCCAAAACATAGGTTTTCTTAACCCAAAACCTTAAGCCGACTGGAACGGCTGTGGGGCATTTTGCTTCCTGTGAGAGGGCGAAAAGCCCCGGATGAGAAGACCGGATAACCGGCTCTCAAGAGTTACAGAGGCGATTAACATGACCAATACCGTATTGAAGCCCGAATGGGCCGGTTTCGAATTACGGCTCGACCCAGGAAGCTTCCCGCAGCGCGTGTCCTATTCGGTGGGCGAGGAGCAGGAAGAAGTTTCCGTCACGCTCGACGGGCGTGGTGCCGTGCTCAAGAAGGTCCTTTCGAAATCGGGGCTTCCGCTGTCCATTGCGCTGCCGGCGCGCGCCTTCAAGGGTGTCGCGGCACGGGCGATTGACCATGGTGACGGCACAGTCACGGTGACGCTCGAACTGCACCACAGCGACCCCGCCATGTGCGTGCCGCTACTGGTGGCCCACAATCTCGATGACATCGCCGCCGACTGGCGTGCCTGGGCGGAACTGTACCAGCTGCCAATGATGATGGTTGAAGCCGATGGCGTTGCCCGCCCACTCGACGACGGCTCGGCACAGCCCTCGGCAAGCGCACCGACGCGCCGCCGCCGCCATAGCCAGATCGCCGACCGCCGTCCGCGTTTCCTGGTTCGCCGGTCAACCGGCAAGCTTGGCATCCGCATGAGAATCGAAGGGCGCGAGATCATCGCGCGGCGCTAGAACGATGCTCTAACACCATCAGCCTGTCATGCATGCTGATACTGGCCCGGTCGCCTGCCCCACACAGGCGACCGGGCTTTTTCATGTAAAAAGGGCTGCGACGAGGCCCAAAAACACGATCAGGCCGACATGGCTGTTGGCCTTGAACAGCGACAGGCATTGATCGGCATCGTCAATGTCGATCACCCGGATCTGCCAGCCAAGCATGGCGACTGCAATCGCAAGACCGGCATAGGCGGGCCAGGCCACGCCGCTGATTAAGAACGCGGCAAGCGCCATGGCAACAAACAGCGTGTAAAACAGGACAAGCCAGATCTTGGTGTTCTCGGCAAAGAGCCGCGCGGTGGAGCGGACGCCAACAAGCGCGTCGTCTTCCTTGTCCTGATGGGCATAGATGGTGTCGTAGCCGATGGTCCAGGCAATGGCTCCCACATACAGCAGCAGCGGCGGCCAGGCCAATTCACCGAACACGGCAGCCCAGCCCATCAGCGCGCCCCAGGAGAAGGCAAGCCCGAGGAAGAACTGAGGCCAGTCGGTGAAACGCTTGGCAAACGGGTAGATCGCCACCACGCCGAGCGAGGCGATGCCAAGCAGGGTCGCGAAAGTGTTGAACTGGACCAGCACGAGCAATCCGACCAGCGCCTGCACGACGAGGAACGCCGTTGCGGCAAAGCGGGAAATCCGTCCCGAAGGCAAGGGCCGCGAGCGGGTGCGCGCCACCTTGGCGTCGATCTTGTGATCGACAAGGTCATTCCAGGTGCAACCGGCGCCGCGCATGGCAATGGCACCGGCCATGAACAGAAAGAGATGCCAGAGCATCAGGCCGGGTGACCAGACCGTGCTGATGTTGCTTGGCGAGCTGGCGACATTGGCGGCCAGCGCCGAAGACCAGAAGCATGGCCACATCAGCAATTGCCAGCCGATCGGCCTGTCCCAGCGCGCCAGCTGGGCGTGCGGCCACAGCGCGCGCGGCAATACGCGGTAAACCCAGTTGCCCGACGGTGCATCGGCAACGCGGGCGTTCTTGTCGTCAGTGATGTGTGACCTCTTGCGCATGACCGCGAGTGTTGCCACCGCCGTGGTGGCAGGTCAAGACGACTGCGGCCAGGCCGCAGGCAAAGGGCAGTTATGCGCTCAAGGCTCTCACCGGCTTTTCGATATCGGCGATGAAATCGCGGCTGAAGGCCAGGACCGTTTCCAGAAACAACCCGCCGTCATCGCTGGTGATCCGCTCGGCCAGGGTCTGGCGTGATATCTGGAACAGTTTCCTGTCGGCGGACCTTTCGGCGTCGAGCTGCTTGAACCCCATGCTCCATTGGCTGAACAGGCGTTTCTCGGCCGCCTGCTCGAGCACGACCATCAGATTGCGATGCCGGTCGTCGGCCTGAATGCGGTGATACAGTGTGCGGACCGTATGCGGCTCGCCCTCGAGGATCTGAATGAACACGCCGTCAGCCCACAGCAGCATGCCGGTCACGCCGTCACGCAGGTTGTTGCGCCGGGAGGCTGCCAAGATGTTTTCAATTTCAGTGTGTCTCATCTGCGGCGCTGCGCCGCTGACATAGAGCATTTGCAACATTGAACTCACTCCGTCTGCGGGGTCATCTGGTGGCAGCGCTTGCCACCCGTCATATTAGCATGTGTACAAGTTGAACCCTTGCAAAAGCCTGAATCAAGCGCCTCGAATTGCTGGCAAAACCCACCTTGGGGCCGATCAGCGCGGCAACGTCACTTGACCGTGGGCGCACGATTTCCTAACCCGATGCAAACTCGACCCCGCATTGCCGGGCCCAGGCCAACCGATGGAGATTGCCGATGTTGAATGTGCTGTTGATCGGGTCTGGCGGACGCGAACATGCGCTGGCCTGGAAGATTGCCCAGTCTCCGATGCTCGGGACGCTCTATGCGGCGCCGGGCAATCCGGGCATTGCCGAGCATGCGACGCTGAGCGCGCTGGATGTCACCGATCATGATGCCGTCATCGGCTTCTGCAAGGACATGGCAATCGACCTGGTGGTGGTCGGCCCCGAAGCGCCTCTGGTGGCCGGGCTGGCAGATGCGCTGAACGCAGCCGGGATCGCCGTCTTCGGGCCCTCCGCAGCAGCAGCACAGCTTGAAGGCTCGAAAGGCTTCACCAAGGACCTGTGTGCGCGCGAGAACATTCCCACAGGCGCCTATGAGCGGTTCAACAATGCGCCCAAGGCCAAGGCCTATGCCCGGGCGCAGGGAGCGCCGATCGTGATCAAGGCGGATGGGCTGGCTGCCGGCAAAGGCGTGACCGTGGCGATGACCATGGAGGATGCGCTGGCGGCGATCGAGGATTGCTTTGAGGGCGCTTTTGGCGAGGCCGGAGCGGAAGTGGTGGTCGAGGAGTTCCTGCATGGCGAAGAGGCGAGCTTCTTCTGCCTGTGCGACGGCAAGACCGCCCTGCCCTTCGGTACGGCGCAGGACCACAAGCGGGTCGGCGACGGCGATACCGGGCCCAATACCGGCGGCATGGGCGCCTATTCCCCCGCCCCGGTGATGACGCCGGAACTGATCGAACAGACCATGCGCGAGATCATCGAGCCGACGATGCGTGGCATGGCTGCCATCGGGGCGCCCTTTACCGGCGTGCTCTATGCCGGGCTGATGATCGATGAGAGCGGGCCAAAGCTGATCGAGTACAATGTCCGCTTCGGCGATCCGGAATGCCAGGTTCTGATGATGCGGCTGAAGGACGATATCCTGGTGCTGCTCAAGGCTGCTGCGGAGGGCGAGTTGGCCCATGTCTCGGCGCGCTGGAAGGATGACGCGGCGCTTACCGTTGTGATGGCTGCAGAAGGCTATCCCGGTACGCCGAAGAAAGGCACGCCGATTGCCGGCCTGGCTGCGGCGGAAGCCAGTGGCGCCAAGGTGTTTCATGCCGGCACAACGCTCAAGGACGCGCAATTGCTGGCCAATGGCGGGCGGGTGCTCAACGTCACGGCGCAGGGCGCGGATGTGACAGCCGCGCAGGCGAAAGCCTATCAGGCGGTTGACGCGATCGACTGGCCGGGCGGGTTCTGCCGACGTGATATCGGCTGGCGGGCTGTCGAGCGCGAAGCCAAAAATTAACGCCCTGTTTACCGCTTCCAAAAACCGGATCGTAACGGCCCCTTGCTAGAGTGCACTCACCAAAACCGGAAATCCGGCGAAAAGGGGAGTATGCACGATGCTGAGATTGATCATTGCCGCCACGATGTGCGCCGGCGCGGGAGCAGCCAATGCTTCCTCGATCGAGACCTACAGCCCGAGCAAGAATGCGCGTAACAGCATCGTCGAAATCGGCTGTCCCGCCTGCACTCGCGCGGCCGCCGAAAAGGCCGCCGCCGAAGCCGAAGTGCGGCTGGCGCCGGGCGAGCAGATCGTCGAGGTGCACGAAGTCGACGGCCAGATGATGATCTACCGGACAGAAAACCTGCTTGGCGGTTCGCCGGTGACGATGGTGCGCAAGGCCAGCGAGGCCGATCTGATCGCGCTTGGCTATGCAGAGCCCGAAACCAAGCAGACCGCGGAAGCGGATGCGCCGGTTGCCGAAACCGGAGAAGCACCGATAACCGCCGAAGTCGGAAACGAACCGAAACTGTTCGAGCCGGTGGCCGCCAACAGCGCCCCGGGCGTTGACCAGGAAACCAAGACATCTGCTCTGGGCGGCACCCCGAAAGCGGAATTCGATCCGTCGAAATTCGAGCTCCGGCTCAACTAAGCGAACGACAGGACGGGACTTCGATCACCCGTCCCTGCCCCGCAAGCCCTCGTCCGGGTTACGCGATGGCACCCAGCCGGCGCCCACCTCCAGGGGTTGCCGGCTTCGGGTATTTAAGGTATTTCTAAATCACCTCAGCCGGCGATGCGGGAGAAATCGGCGACAGCGCCGGTGGCCTGACGGATCATGGCGAGAAGCGCGAGCCGATTGGCACGAACCGAGTCATTCTCGGCATTTACCAGCACCGCTTCAAAAAATGAATCAACCGGTTCACGCAAAGTGGCAAGTGCGCCCATGGCTGCGGAATAGTCTTCGCTTTCAATGGCTTGTGCCGCCTGCGTGACAGACTGATTCACCGCTGCGAAAAGGTTCTTCTCTGCATCGAACTCGAACAAGGAAGGATCGACCGTCTCTGCAACAGCGGTGCCCTTCTTCTCTTCGGCTGCGAGAATATTGGCGGCACGCTTGGTTCCCGCCAGCAGGTTCTTGCCGTCCTCGGTGTCGAGGAATGCACCCAAGGCTTCAACGCGACGGGTGATGTCCAAGAGGTCATCGGACTGTGGCGTGATCACCGCGTCGATGAGATCGTGACGGGCGCCCTGATCGCGCAGATAAACTTTCAGGCGATCGTGGAAGAACGACAGAAGATCGGTTGCCAGGTCTTCGGGCGCAGCTTCCACCCGGTTCTGGCCGACGAGAGACTGAAGGCTTTGAGCGATCTTTGCCAAGAGATTCAGCTCGACGCCATTCTCCACCAGAATCCGGATCACGCCCAATGCGGCCCGTCGCAGTGCATAGGGATCCTTCGAACCGGTCGGCTTTTCATCGATGGCCCAGAAGCCGACGAGGGTGTCGAGCTTGTCAGCCAGAGCGACGGCGATCGACACGGGATCGGTCGGCACCTGGTCGGACGGGCCTTGCGGCTTGTAGTGCTCTTCAGCGGCCAGCGCGACGCTGTCGTTCTCGTCCTGAAGCCCGGCATAGATGCGGCCCATGACGCCCTGCAATTCGGGAAACTCGCCGACCACTTCGGTGGTCAGATCGGCCTTGGCCAGCATGGCCGCGCGGGTGGCGAGTTCCGGATCGGCGCCGACGACAGGCGCCAGTTCAGCAGCCAGCCTGGCGATGCGCTCGACTCGCTCGCCTTGCGTGCCTAGCTTGGCGTGGAAAGTGACGCCGAGCTGATCGAGCTTGGCCATGCGCTGGTCGAGCGGCTTGGTGAGGTCGAGACCGAGCTTTTCAGCCGAGGCGGTGAGCTTGTCACGGTCAGGTAGGCTCGCCTGGTCGGTGTTCCAGAAATAGAGCGCATCGGACAGGCGCGCGCGCACCACCTTGGCATTGCCGTGCGCGATTTCCTTGCCGCCGTCGCTGGCCTCGATGTTTGAGACCAGAATGAACTTGTTCGAGAGCCCGTTGCCGGGTTTCCTCAGCACGAAGCATTTCTGGTTGGTCTTGATGGTGAGCCGGATGATGTCGTCGGGGATCTGGAGAAAATCCTCCTCGAACTCGCCCATCAGCACCACAGGCCACTCGACCAGGCCGGAGACTTCGTCGAGCAGGCCTTCGTCCTCGACCAGTTCCAGACCGGAGGCAAACGCCAGGTTGCGGGCGTCCGAAGCGATGATCTCCTTGCGCCGCTCGGCGTCGAGCACAACGCGGGCGCGCTCGAGCTTCTCGGAATAATCATCGAAGCGGCGCACGGTGAAGCTGTCGGGCGCGTGGAAGCGGTGGCCGGAGGTGGTGTTGCCGGCGACCAGCCCGTCTATCTCGAAGGCGATGACCGTCGGCTCTTCGGTTTCCGGGCCGAAGGTGCAGATGGTCGACTGCAGCGGACGCACCCATTTGAGCGAACCGGGCTTGGCCGAAGCCTTGCCCCAGCGCATGGATTTGGGCCAGGAGAAGCCGCGGATGATGCCGGGCATCACGTCGGCAATGATCACTTCTGCGTCGCGGCCGGGCTTCGAGATATGGGCGACATAGAAATCGCCCTTCTTAGGATCTGTATGCACATGGGCTTCGGAAATGTCGTTCAGCCCAGCCTTGCGCATGAAGCCGGCCAGCGCCTGTTCGGGTGCCTTGGTCGACGGGCCCTTGATCTCCTCGTGCACATCAGCCGACCTCGGTGTCAGGCCGCGGATATCGAGAACCAGCCGGCGCGGGGTCCAGTATTCGCGCGCAGCCTCGTAGGTGAGCCCGGCATCGACCAGCGCATCGGTGACGGATTTGCGCAGATCGCCGGCAGCCTTGCGCTGCATGCGGGCTGGTATTTCCTCGGAGCGAAGTTCAATCAGAAGGTCGGGCATAGGTTGTCCTGCAATGAGATTTGAGGCGGACTTAGCAAGTCACACCCAAATTGTCATCCGTCGTTTGGATTTCGACTGTTGGAAAGCGTCAGCTTGGGCTCAAGCCTACCAGCCGCCGCCGCCACCGCCACCTCCGCCGCCGCCGGAGGAGCCTCCGCCAGAAGAACCGGACGAGCTCTTGGGCTGCGGCATCGAGGCCGCCATGGCAGCGGAAACCGCCGCGACTGAAGACGCAGCCGCTGCGCCGATGTTGCCGGGCGACCAGGAATTGCCGCGATACCATTGCGGCCGGTAGGTCTTCTCGCGCCCCGGATCGACGCGGGCAAGTTCAGCCGCCCAGGCTTCGGACCATGGTTTTTCGACCCCGAGGCCTGCGGCATAGGGAAGGAAGCGCTCAAACAGCTCTTCCGACATCTTTGGCGCATCGCGCATGTTGAGCCGGTTGGTTTCGGCGGTCTCGAGGTAGAGCTTGAAGCCCTTGATGTCGGTGAGCACCTTGGCACCGATTTCAGTCGGCGCGCCGAGCAGCCAGGCCATCGCAATCATGACCACGCAGCCGAATATCACCAGCGCGCCCGCGAGACGATAGATCGGCAAGTCGCTGGGAACCAGCACAACCAGGACTCCGACCAGGAAGATGGCAGCGCCGAGAATGAACAGGATGCCGCCGATCACCTTGTTGCCGGTTCCGCCTTCGCCAAACAGGCTGCGTCCAGCTATCCACATGCCGCCGCCAAACAGCGAGGTCATCAGCACCGGGATCAGGTAAAGAATGCCGTCTTCCGTCGGGTCCTGCAAAATCAGCCCGATGATGAATGTCGCGATGGCAAGCAGCACTCCGGGGATGAACCAGCCGATATTGGCGTTGTAATAGCGGCCCTGATATTCCCTGGAAATGGCCATGCGCAGTTTCGTCACGGCACTCTTGAGGGTCTTGCCGTTGCGCTTGTCGAGCACGATTTCGTCACGGTCCGAGAGCAAGGTCGTAAAAAGCGCGTTCTCGCCGCCAGGCAACGCGGGCGAGCCGGATGCTCCGGCCGCCTCCCCGCGCTGAAGCGTTACCGTTCCCCGCGAATCCTCGTCGATACGCAGAATCCGCTTCACCCCGAGCGACAGCAGGGCTGCGATGAACGGCAGGTCGACACCTTTCCGACCGGAGCGGAAGCCGTTGAAATGGGCATAGGACAAGGCCGCCGGCGAAAGGTTTTCCGGCGGGTGGAACAGCGGAATGACCGGTGGTGACGGCGGGTCGCGACCGACCTTGTTCCAGGCATAGAGGAAATAGGCCGGCACGCCGAGCCAGCCGAGGATCAGCAGGAAGATGCCGATGTTGTCGGCGATGCCTGCAAAGCCGCCGCCCCAGTCGGGCGTCACCACGCCCTGGGTGAAGCCTACGGCGATGGTCATGCCTTCCTCGGGGCCAAGCGGCCGCGTCAGGGCGAAACGGACTTGGGTACCGCCGTTGAGGATGGAACCGGTGTAGTTGCCACCGGTGGCGCCAAACGGACCGGTATAGGCGGCGACCTGATCCCTGATCGCCTGTGCACCCTCGGGCAAGCGGATATTCGCCTCGGCGGCAAGAATGGGGAAGCTCCAGAAATTGCCGGTCACGTTCCAATAGAGCTCGTCGTAGCCCTCGAAGAACCGCAATTGCCGGGTGGTCACATAGCGGATCGTGTAGGTGTGTTCGCCGCGCGGAATGTACACATCGGCGTCGCCGATCAGAATGCGGAAGAAGCGGCCCTGCCATTCGGTGCTGTAGGGCGACGGCTTGCCATTGTGCAAAACCTCGATGAGGTCGAAGCCATTGCTCGACCACAGGCCCCAGTCATCCAGCGCCCGCATCGGAATATCGCGATAGATGCCACGCCGGATGGCGTTGCCCTCGGCATTGACGGTGATGGTTTCTGTGACTTCGATAGAGGCATCAGAGCGCACTTCGATGTCGGCCTTGAAATTACGGATCTCTTCCCTCGCCGAGGCACCGCCCGTCAGAGCAAGCGAGACAAGCAGTGCGAAAACGATGGAAAGGAACCGTGTCATCTGGGGATCTCCTGCTCATAGCTCACACCCAGCGACGCCAGCGCGTCCCAGTAGGCCGGATAGGTCTTGCCGACGCATTTCGGGTCGAGGATGGTGATGCCGGCGGTCTTCAGGCCGGCAAGCGCGAAGCTCATGGCAATGCGGTGATCGGCGAAAGTGTCGATTTCTGCCGGGCAGGTCTGGCCGGCAAGACCGGGATCACTGGCAACGATCAGATCATCGCCCTCTTCGCGCGCCAGGCCATCGCGGATGGCATTGAGGCCGAGCGACAGCGCGCGGACACGGTCGCATTCCTTGACCCGCAGATTGGCGATGCCGGTAAAGCGCACCGGCTGGTTGTTGTAGGCCGCAAGCACGGCGATGGTGGGGATCGCGTCCTGCATCTGCGAACCGTCGATGATGGCGGGCATGTCTGGAAAGGCCGAAATGACTTCGTAGGCCCTGGCATCGGGCTGGGTGAAATCCGCAGCCTTCGTACCGATGTCGATGCGGCCGCCGGTGAGCGCTTCAACGCCCCAGAGATAGGTCGCGGCCGAGGCGTCCGGCTCGATGTGGAAATCGGTTGCACGGTAGCCCGTCGGCTCGATCCGCCAGTTGGAGGGTGTGACCTGCTCAACATCGGCTCCGAATGACCGCATGGCGGCGAGCGTGAGATCGATGTAGCCGCGCGCGCCAATCTCGTCGCCGGCGAGCTCGACGGTGAAGGGATGGCCCGAGCACGGAGCGGCCATCAGCAGGGCGGAGACATACTGGCTCGACAGCCCGGCATCGATGACGACGTGGTGGGACGAGAACCCGCCATTGCCCTCAATGGTCACGGGAGGGCAGCCCGAAGGCGCTTCAATACTGACGCCCAGCGATTTCAGCGCAGCGACGAGCGGCGTGATCGGCCGCTTGCGCATGTGCTCGTCGCCATCGACCACGAAGCGGCCGTTGCCGAGGGCTACGGCTGCGGTCAGGAAGCGGGTCGCGGTACCGGCATTGCCCAGAAACAGGGGCTCGGAGGGCGGAGTGAGTGTGCCGCTGCCGGTGACCACGAGGGTGGTCGCATCGGGTTCTTCTATGCTGACGCCCATGGCGCGCAGGGCATCTGCCATGTAGCGCGTATCGTCGCTCTTCAGCGCCCCGGTCAACCGGCTGGTGCCGCTGGCCAGTCCGGCGAGCAACAGGGCGCGGTTGGTGATCGACTTCGACCCCGGAGGATTGACGACGCCCGAAAGGCTCCGGCCCGGCGGCACGATGGTGAGTTTTTCAGTCTGCATGTATCGTTCTCGATGTGGCCGGCCTTGCGGCGCAGTCAGAATTTGACCTTCGGGACGGCGCGGTCGGCCTCGTCCTCGATTTCGAAGTATTCCGCCTTGACGAAGCCGAACTGGTTGGCAATCAGCACCGACGGGAAGCTTTCAACCGAGACATTGAGATTGCGCACCGCGCCATTGTAATAGCGGCGCGACATGGAAATCTCGTTTTCGGTTTCCTCCAGCGCCTGCTGGAATTCCCTGAAATTCTCGTTGGCCTTGAGATCGGGATAGCTTTCGGCCACTGCCATCAGCCGGCCCAGCGCACCGCTGAGCGCGCCTTCGAGCGTTGCCCGCTGCTCGGGCGAGCCGCTGCTGCCGGCAACCGCCTGGCTGCGCAGGCGGGTGACTTCTTCGAGCAGTTCCTTTTCATGGGACATGTAGCCCTTTACCGCTTCAAGCAGGTTGGGGATCAGGTCGGCGCGGCGCTTGAGCTGGACATCGATGCCGCTCCAGCCCTCGCCCGCCATCTGACGGTTCTTGACCAGCGTGTTGTAGAGCGAAATCGCGTAAAGCACGATGCCTGCCAGCACCGCCAAAATAATCCAAGTCCCCATGCGCCCACTCCCGGCTTTCCAACAATTCAAATATATGTGCGCAGGCCCGACCTGACAGCGCGACGACCTTACGCACACTCACCGGAAAAATCCACGCAATAGACCGCCACCCGAGGCTGAGAACGGCATTTGCCCGGCAAGCTAGGCACAAGAACCAGGTATGACCAGCGCAGGAGATGCGTCGAAATCGAAGGTCGATCCGGACTCGTCAAGCAATGGTTTACCATTCCGGCCTCATAGTTGAAGCATCAGTCTGGAGCCTGCGTGCCAATTCCATTTTGCCGGGCATATTTTTTAGAGATACAGGACCATTGCGACATGAAGACCTTCGACACCACAATTTTCGACCTCGCACCGGTGGCGATGTGGATAGAGGACTTTTCCGGGGTCAAGCAGCAGTTCGACCAGTGGCGCAGCGAAGGCGTTGAGGACATCCGGGCCTTTCTCAAACAGGATATAAGCCGGGTCGCGGCCTGTTCGCAGAAAATCCGGATACTGCAGGTCAACAGCAAGACGCTGGAACTGTTTGAAGCGCGGGATCTGGCGCATCTCATTGACAATATTTCGGTGGTCTTCAGCGAGGACATGTTCGAAAGCCATATCAATGAACTGGCGGCCCTGTGGGAAGGCAAGACCGAATTTTGCAGCAATGCGGTCAATTACTCGCTGTCCGGGCGGCGGATGGACATCCAGCTCAAGGGCTCCGTGATGCCGGGCCACGAGGACACGCTTGGTCAGATCCTGCTGACCACCGAAGACGTGACAGCGCGCGAGGACGCACGGCGCAACGAGAATTCGAGCCGCCAGCATGCCGAGGGCCTGTTCGAACATTCCCCGGTGTCGCTGTGGGTCGAGGATTTCAGCCAGATCCGGGAACTGATCGAATCGGTGCGCGATCGCGGCATTATCGATTTCCGTGTCTTCATGGACGTGCATCCGGAATTTGTACGCCAGTGCATGAGCGAGATCCGGGTTATCGACGTCAACCAGGCGACGCTTGACCTGTTTGGGGCTCCCGACGTTCAGACACTGTTGCTTCGCCAGTCGGAAATCTTCCGCGACGAGATGGAAAAGCCGTTCCGGGAACAGCTGATGGACCTGTGGGAAGGCAAGCTCTACCACCAACGCGAGGTGGTCAACTACGCGCTCGACGGGTCTATACGGCACATTCTGCTGCATTTCGCGGTGCTGCCGGGACACGAGGAGGATTGGTCGCAAGTTCAAGTGGCACTTACCGACATCACCGCGCGCAAGAAGGCCGAGGCCTATCTCGAATATCTGGGCAAGCACGATGTGCTGACGAAGCTGCACAATCGCGCCTTCTTCACTGATGAACTCAACCGGCTCGAACGCAAAACGCTGCGCCCGGTTTCTGCCATCCTGATGGATCTGAACGGTCTCAAGGAAGCCAATGACCAGCTCGGTCATGATGCTGGCGACGCCCTGCTGCGCCGCTTCGGCGAGGTTCTCAACGGCGTGGTCTCTCAGCCCAACCATGCGGCCCGCATCGGCGGCGACGAATTCGCCATCCTGATGCCCGGAGCCGACCGGAAAGCGGTTGCATCCATGGTCGAAACGATCAGTGAACTGCTGCACATCAACAACCAGTTCTACTCCAACGCACCACTGAGCGTGGCGATCGGCATGGCCACGAGCCAAGACGGCGAAAAGATGGAAGAGCTGGTCAAGCGTGCTGATCACGCGATGTACGAGGACAAGCGGCTGCATCACACCGGCGGCTCGACGATGGAGCAGAAGGCCAAGAGCGCATCCGCCCTCGCCAGCTGAGTCCGCGACCCGGGCTCAAATGAGGCCGGACCGGGTGAAGCCTTTGCCGGTTGCAGTTCTGGCCCGGACTATTCGGCAGCCTGCAGGAAGCCGTGGCCGCCCGCGTCGGTGAGCAGAAAGGCTTCACCACACTGACGCGAGAGGTTGCGCACGCGCAGGATATAGCCCTGACGCTCAGTCACCGAAATCACGCCGCGGGCATCCAGCAGGTTGAAGACATGGCTTGCCTTGATGCACTGGTCATAGGCCGGCAGCACGCATTTGTGCAGACCACCCGGCTCTGATGGCGCGCCGGCCTTGAGAATGGCTTCGCATTCCTTTTCGGCATCTTCGAAATGCTTGAGCAGCATGGCGGTGTCGGCGATCTCGAAATTGTAGCGCGAATATTCCTGCTCCGACTGCAGGAAGACATCACCATAGGTGACCTTCTCGGCGCCTTCGCGGCCATTGAAGTTGAGGTCATAGACATTGTCGACGCCCTGGACATACATCGCCAGGCGCTCGAGACCGTAGGTCAGCTCGCCTGCCACGGGCGCGCATTCGATGCCGCAGACCTGCTGGAAATAGGTGAACTGACTGACTTCCATGCCGTCGCACCAGCACTCCCAGCCCAGACCCCAGGCACCGAGCGTCGGGCTTTCCCAATCATCCTCGACAAAGCGGATGTCGTGCAACAGCGGATCGACGCCAATCGCCTTGAGCGAGCCGAGATAGAGCTCCTGCAGGTTGGACGGGTTGGGCTTGAGGATCACCTGGTACTGGTAATAATGCTGCAGCCGGTTGGGGTTTTCGCCGTAACGGCCATCCTTGGGGCGGCGCGAAGGCTGCACGTAAGCCGCGTTCCACGGCCGTGGACCGAGCGCGCGCAAGGTTGTGGCCGGGTGAAAGGTCCCAGCGCCAACTTCCATGTCGTAAGGCTGAAGCACGACGCAGCCGTAATCGGCCCAGTAGCGGTGCAGCGCAAGAATGAGCGCCTGAAACGAGCGGGTGGGCTGCATGTGGTCTGGAAGGATTTCGGTCATGGCTTGGGATCCGGATGGCGCATCATGGGTTCGCGGGCCGCTCGGAGAGCGGGCCTGAATGTGCGGCGACAGGTGCCATGAAGGGATTGACCGGTCAAGTCTGCAACCAGGCTCTTGACCGCCTAGGGCAATCGTCCTAATAAATTGGGACAAGCGACCTAATATGGAAAATTCTCCGTGAAAGCCGATGAAACGCGCCGGAAAATAGTGATCGCAGCCGACCAACTGTTTTACGAACAGGGCTTTGAACAAGCGTCCTTTGCCGACATTGCCCGGGTGGTCGAGATTTCGCGCGGCAACTTCTATTACCATTTCAAGACCAAGGACGCGGTTCTGGCCGCGGTAATCGAACACAGGCTTGATGAGCGCCAGGCGATGTTGCGCCACTGGGATCAGCAGGAAGATAATCCCGCGGACCGGATCAAGTGCTTCATCAACATCCTGATTGCCAACCAGACCAAGATCATGGCCTTCGGATGCCCGGTCGGTACGCTTTGCACGGAACTCGCCAAGCTCGACCATGCCCTGAAACCTGAAGCCGCCGGGTTGTTCACCCTGTTCGCGGAGTGGCTGGAACGACAATTCGTCGAACTCGGATGCGGCGGCCAGGCCCCCGATCTTGCCATGCACCTGCTCATGCGCAGCCAGGGCGTCGCCTCCCTTGCCAACACCTTTCAGGACGCGGAGTTCGTCCGCCGCGAGGTTGAAGCGATGTATCAATGGCTGGACAACCAGCTCTCACCAATGCGCCCGATATGAACCGGGGGCCAAGAACAGGAGATTCCCATGTTTCTGATCATGCTTCGCTTTTCCGGCAACAAGTCAGCAGCCGCAGAGCATATGCAGGCGCACAACGCCTGGATTGCCAAAGGCTTTGAGGAGGGTGTGTTCCTGCTCACCGGCAGCATCGAGCCAAAACAGGGCGGCACTGTGCTGGCTTACAACATCACACGCGCCGAGCTCGAAAAGCGCGTGGCTGAAGATCCCTTTGTCGCCCACAATGTGGTGACGGCGGAGATTGCCGAGATAACGCCAGGGAGGACTGATCCAAGACTGGATTTCCTCAAGGAATGAATTACTCGTCGGGTTTCCTGAGCCGGTATTCGCCGGTTTCGGGATCCTCGATCAGTGTTCCCTGCGCGCCGGTGCGGGTTTCCTTCTCGGCGTCGCGGACCTTGGCGCTGACGCGTTCGGCCTCGGCGATGAAGCGCTTGTAACCAAGCCAGGCCACGGCTCCGGCGGCGGCGAGCAAAAGAAGTTGCGGCATGTGTAGCGGTCCTTTCCTCACCCTCAGACCCGGGCGTCCCATCTGCAGATAATGGCGGGTTCCGCCCTCACCTGTCCTCACTCATTCCAGGGCCGCTTCGGCGACCCGTTTACGTTTCCGAGGCGGATCAAAGGCCGTAGCGGGACCAGAGCGCCCGGTCTTCCAGCGCATTCAACCCTGCTTCACCGATCCCTGCAAGCGTATCGGCGGCGATTGACGCGCTCACGCCGGGCACACGGCGGCCAAACAACCCGCGCTGCGCGCTGATCAGGCGCATCTTGACCTTGTCGCCATAGCGCGCCCGCAGTGCCGACCGAAGGTCACCCAACTCATCGACCAGGCCCAATTCCTTGCTGCGAATACCGGTCCAGAAACGGCCGGTGAACAGGTCCGCATCGTCTTTCAGCTTGGCGCCACGGCTGTCCTTGACCAGATCGATGAAGACCTTGTGAATGTCGAGCTGCAGATCTTTCAGCCGGGCAACATCTTCAGGGTTTTCCGGCTGGAACGGATCGAGCAGCGACTTGTTTTCGCCCGCGGTATAGACCCGGCGCTCGACGCCGATCTTGTCGATCAGTCCGGTGAAGCCGAAACCTGCCGAGATGACACCGATGGAGCCGACCACGGAGGACGGATCGGCGATGATCTCGTCCCCGGCGCAAGCGATCATGTAGCCACCGGAGGCCGCCACATCCTCGACGAAGATCAGCACCTTCTTGTTTTTCTCGGCCGCCAGATCGCGGATGCGCTTGTAGATCAGACGCGACTGCACCGGCGACCCGCCGGGTGAATTGATCATGATGGCAACCGCCGGCGCCTTCTTGTCAGCGAAGGCCCGCGCCAGCAAAGGCGCCACGGTGGCGATGTTGAGGTTCTGGCGAAACTGGTTGCCGCCGGACATGATGGTTCCATGCAACCTGACAACCGGGATTGTGGTGACATCCTTGCGAAAACGGGCGGGGTAAAAAGAACTCAAAGAAACCATGACGGGCCAATCCTGTTGTCGACGGCAATTCATGCCGGCATTTCCATGCACCTCGCCATGTATGTCTTTTCTCACCCAGTGCAATGGTGGTGGAGACACCTGCGTTATTTTGGCGACCGGTTTTTCGTGCGCCGGGGCAAGGCAACGCGACCATTGGCCAGATCGCTCATCCGGGCAGAAAATTCGTGCCCCTGGCCTTCATGTATGAGGAGCCTGTCCCGCAGGCTCATGCGGGCCCGGCTGCCCTTGATCGCGGTGACGAGAACCCGGATCGCGTCGTCGCCCTGGCGGGCCAGAACCGGTGTGATCTCGATGGCCCCGAAGCGTTTTCCAAGGGCGGCGAAGATCTCTGCCAGCGATTCCGGCCGGGCAATGACCGACACCTGGCCACCCGGCTTGAGGATGGCGGTCGCGGTGCGAAGCCAGCGCTCGAACAGATCATCACTCTCCATCGCATGGGCCTCGGCCTTGAGCAGGTCAGGCGTCTTGCGGTCATGGCCGGAATTGAAAGGCGGGTTGAGGATGGCGTAGTCATAGGCGTAATCGGCAAGCCCGGCCTCACGACGACGGCTCCCGGTCAAGGTCACATCGGCCTCGATGACGCTGGCGCGGGCAGCCAGATGCACATTTTCAGGTAGTGCCAGAGATCTGCGTGCGCATTCGGCCATGGCGGGCGAGCGCTCGATCAGCACGGCGTTCAGGTCCGGCAGCCGGTTGATGGCGGCAAGGCCGGCTGCGCCTGCGCCGGCGCCAAGATCAGCCAGCGTCCCTGCTGCACCCTTGGGCACGGTGGCTGCCAGCAACATGGCATCCATGCCGGCCCGGTGACCGCTGCCTGCCGGCTGGACCAGGAAAAAGCCGCCATTGTGGAAGGCGTCGATCGTGGTTGAGGCTGCAGCGTTCAGCGTCTTGCTGTCAGGCGTTTGAGTCACGGTCGTTCCAGGGCCTGAGTTCTTCTTCCAGACCCGCATCGATGACAATCCGGCGAGCCTGGGAGGCCATACCCGGATCAACCAGGATGCGGCGCGGAATCACCCCCACGGATCCTTCGAGAATGCTCATTCCGTTGTCGGCCACCATGCAGCCGATTCCGGCATCGCGCATCAGGCTTTCCACGAATGAAATGAGGACCGGGTCATTGGTACGTATGAGGTCGTGCATGGTGTCTCCCTGTGTCTTCTTTGTTTCATCCAAATCTATCACTTATCAAGCCTTACCCGCGTCAAATCGCAGCTTGCCGTCAGTTGAAGCGCTGAATAATGTGCAAACAAAGTTTTAACAGGAGTCCGTACCCGTGGGCGTAGTCATATCACTGGACGAAGGAAAACAAAGAGACGCCTCGGTCAAGCCGCTGGTCGAAAACACCAAGCCCGACATGGAGCGCGTCAACCAGCTGATTCTGTCCAAGGCAGGTTCCGACGTCGCCATGATCCCGGAAGTGGCAAACCACCTGATTTCTTCGGGCGGCAAGCGGCTCCGCCCGATGCTGACACTGGCCTCGGCGACGATGTTTGGCTACGAGGGCGAAGCCCACATCAAGCTCGCCACGTCGGTCGAGTTCATGCACACGGCAACGCTCCTGCATGATGACGTGGTCGACGAGAGTGATCTCAGACGCGGCCGCTCGACCGCCCGGATGATCTGGGGCAACCAGGCCAGCGTGCTGGTCGGCGATTTCCTGCTCGGCCAGGCCTTCAAGATGATGGTCGAGGTCGGCTCGCTGGAAGCGCTCGACGTGCTGGCGACCGCCGCCTCGGTGATCGCCGAGGGTGAAGTGCTGCAATTGTCGGTCGCCAAGAACATGGAAACGACCGAAGATGACTATCTGGCCGTTATCCGGGCCAAGACAGCAGCGCTGTTTTCAGCGGCCTGCGAAGTCGGGCCGATCGTGGCCGGCGTCAGCAAGGCAGAGCGCAATGCGCTGCGCTCCTACGGCATGAATCTCGGGCTGGCGTTCCAGCTGATCGACGACGTGCTTGATTATGGCGGGTCGGCCAAGGACCTGGGCAAGAATGTCGGCGACGATTTCCGCGAAGGCAAGATCACCCTGCCGGTGGTGCTTGCCTATCGCCGCGGTTCCGAATCGGAGCGGGCGTTCTGGCGCGAGGCCATCGAGGGCGGCAAGACCGACGATGCGTCGCTCGAAAAGGCAATGGGGCTGATTACCAAATATGGCAGCCTGAAAGACACCACGGCCCGGGCCGAGCATTACGCCTCGATCGCGCGCGATGCACTGGCACCGCTGCCTGATTCGGCAGAGAAATCGGCGCTGCTAGAAGTCATCGCGTTTTGCGTGAACCGGGCGAGCTGAAGCTGGCAGCGCTGTGAGGCATCATGCATGCAGTTGCGTGCGCAATGTGCTGTTGCCTGGGATCAGCGCGGCAGGTCAGCGTTCAAATGACCACATTTGAACGCGACGGGGATTAGCCTTTGTCTGCGGCATGCTGGAGCCTTGCCGCCCTGCGCCAAAAAAGCCATTGTGTTGTATATATATGCTTCGGCACATGGCCGACGCATGGCCAGAACGAACATGAGGCAGGACTTGATGCGGCGAAATTTGACAGCCCGGTTTGCGGCCAGCGTTGCGCTGGGTGTTATCCTAACCCTTGGTGGAGCGATGGCTCCCGGAGCCAGCCACGCCGTGGCGGCCACAGCCCAGGAACAGGAAACGCAACCCAATTTCCTCGGTTTCGCCGGGGCCTATCTTGCTGCCCGCACCGCCGATGTCGACAATGACACCAGCCGGGCGATCGAATTCTACGGCAAGGCGCTGGAATTCGACCCCAAGAATATCGAAGTCAAGCAACGACTTATGGTGGCGCTGTTCAGCGGTGGGCGTTTTTCCGAAGGCGCCGTTCTGGCCCGCGAACTGAAAGACGACCCCGCCGTGGCGCAGGTTTCCCGGCTTGCCCTGATGGTGGAAGCAATCAGCAAGCGCGAGTACCGCAAGGCCGCCAGCCTGCTTGACCCCGATGACAGCAACCCGATCGACCGCCTGCTCAACACGCTGATGAAAGCCTGGGCGCAGTTCGGTTATGGCGAGGGCGAAGCGGCGATTACGTCGATCCAGGCGCTTGAAGGACCACCATGGTATCCGGTCTTCACCCGCTATCATGCCGGGGCCATGGCGCAGGCCATGGGCAAGAAGGCCGAGGCGCGGAAACAGTTCACCGACCTTATCGCCGATCCGCAATCAGGGGCCGCGGCGCCGGACACCTATATCCGCGCCGTGATGGCCCTGGCCGGATTGGAAGCGCGCGAGGGCAGCAAGCGGGCAGCCCTTGATGCGTTGGCCGCCGGCGAGGAGTTCTCCCCCGGCTACGCGCCGCTTGCCGCGCTTCAGCAACGGATCGAAAGCGATGGCAAGCCGGAACCGGGCGTGATGACGGCGCAGCAGGGCACTGCCGCAGTTCTGTTCACGCTGGGAAGTGCGCTCAACCGCGAGGGTGCGGAAGAAACCGTGGCGGTCTATCTGCAGTTTGCCCGTACGCTGGATCCGCAGAATGCTGCGACGCTTGTCATTCTGGGCGGGCTGACCGAAAGGCTCGGCAAGCTGGAAGAAGCGATCAAGCTCTACGAGGCGGTGCCGGACACCTCGCCGATGCGCCGGGTATCAGAATTGCAACTGGGTCTGGCGCTGGCCGATCTTGGCCGCAATGGCGAGGCCAAGGACCACCTCAAGGCACTGATCGAATCCGATCCCAGGGACATCCGAAGCTATCTGGCCTATGGCAGCGTGCTGTCGCAGGACAAGGACTATGTGGAAATGGCGCTCACCTACGAGACCGCCATTTCCGTCGTCGGGCCGGCGCCGACGCGAAATGACTGGAACCTGTTCTTCCAGGCCGGCATTGCCAATGAGCGGCTGAAACAGTGGCCGAAGGCGGAAGCCCATTTCAAGCGGGCGCTGGAGCTGTTTCCCGACCAGCCGCAGGTGATGAACTATCTGGGTTATTCCTGGATCGACATGAACATCAACCTCGAAGAGGGCATGGACCTGATCCGCGCCGCGGTCGATCTCCGGCCCAATGACGGCTATATCGTCGATTCGCTGGGCTGGGCGCATTACCGTCTCGGCCAGTATGACGATGCGGTGCGCGAACTTGAGCGCGCGGTCGAGCTCAAACCTGCCGATCCGACGATCAATGACCACCTTGGCGATGCCTACTGGCGGGTCGGACGTGAGTTGGAAGCAACATTCCAGTGGAAGCGCGCCCTGAGCAACGAACCGCCCGAGGACTTGCTGCCTGAAATCGAACGCAAGCTGAAAGAGGGTCTGACCGATGCGGCAAATGCCGTTCCCGCCACGGCCAATGGTACCGACCAGGGCAGTGAACCCGCCGAGCTCGAGGATGGCGCAGGCGCGGACAAGAAGAGCGGTCTTGCGCCAGCAGAAACTTTGAAGCGTCAGGCGTCGCTGGACACACAAACCTGCAAGACTGCAATCGCCACTCCCTCATGCAATGTTGAAAATTGACGCGCCGGCCAAGATCAACCTGGCGCTTCACATCACCGGACGGCGGGCGGATGGCTATCATCTGATCGAAAGCCTTGTCGTGTTCGCCAAGCTTGGTGACCGGGTCTCTGTGCAACAGGCCGAGCGCGACATGTTTCGGCTGGAAGGGCCGGAAGCGGCCGCGTTGTCGGGTGAAGATGCTGGCAACAATCTGGTTGTGCGGGCGCGGGACGGATTGCGTGAGATGGCTCGACAGTCCGGGCTCGAATTGCCGCCGGTCGAGATTTGCCTCGACAAGCGGCTGCCGGTGGCCTCGGGAATCGGCGGCGGTTCGGCGGACGCGGCGGCCACGCTCAAGGCGCTCTGCCAGCTGTGGGACTTTCATCCCGGAGCCGGAACCTTATCGAAACTCTCACTGGAACTCGGCGCTGATGTGCCGATGTGTCTTGACGGGCGGGCGCTTATTGCGCGCGGTATCGGCGAAACGCTGTCTCCGGTGAATCTCGGTTTCGGGCTCGACCTGGTGATCGTCAATCCGCGCGTCAGCGTCTCCACGCCTGCGGTGTTTTCCGCACTTGAGAAGCGCGACAATGCCCCCCTGCCCGACCCGGATGGTGTGGACGACAAGGATCGCTTTCTGGAATGGCTGGAAGCCGCCCGGAACGACCTGCAGCCCCCGGCGCAACGCATGGTTCCGGCCATCGCGGACTGCCTTTCGGCGCTTGAGCTGGCGGGGGCACGCCTCTCCCGCATGTCGGGATCCGGCGCCAGCTGTTTTGGCCTGTTTGACAGCGCGGAAGCTGCCCGGAAGGCCGCAACCAGGTTGCAGCAGGATCATCCAGGCTGGTTCGTCGCCGCCACGAAGACGACGCGCTAGCTGAGTGCTCCGCCGCCCTTCGCCTTGATCAAACGACAAGAACCCCGGCCTTTCGGTCGGGGTTCTTGCGTTTGACGCCTGAGCTGATCTCAGGAGAGGGATGAAGCCGGTTGGGAGGGGGAGGGCCGGCCTCATCCTGTCGTCATGACCTTAGTGTTCGTAGAGGCGTTCCTGCATCTGGGCAGGCTTCTCGCTGCGCTCGAACGAAGCGGTAGCGGTGTAGTCGACGCCGGACTTGGCTTCGTAGCCCTGCGTGTTGCTGTAGTCGGGAACGACGCCGGCGACGCGGGCAGGCTGGCCGCTGATGTTCGGGCCGCGCTGGAAGCCGTCTTCGGCCTGGGCTGCGGTGAAGGCGCCGGTGGAAGCGGCAAATGCGAGGCTGAGTGCGATGAGTGTCTTGTTCATGGTCTTGGTCCTTTGAATTTCGGTTTGTCAGTGGGGCGTGCGACCGGTTGATCGCTCGAGCCCCGGGGAGAGGCAGGATGAAGCCGGTTGGGAGGAGGTCCGGCTTCATCCAGGTGTCACGCTGTTAGTGAGCGTAGAGGCGTTCCTGCATCTGCTCGGACATTGGCGCGGTCTGCGGAGCGCTGTTGACCGATGCGGTGGCGGTGTAGTCGACACCGGACTTGGCGCCGTCGAAATCGGTGACAACGCCGGCGACGAAGATCGGCTGGCTGTTGTTGTTCGGAGCCAGCTGGAAGCCGTCTTCGGCCTGGGCTGCGGTGAAGGCGCCGGTGGAAGCGGCAAATGCGAGGCTCAGTGCGATAAGTGTCTTGTTCATGATCGTGGTCCTTTGAAGGTCGTGTTGATTTCGAAGTCGGAGTGCAGAACGCGGGCGGATGCTGTGAAGTTCCATGACCCGCGAATCTGCAGGAAGCGGGTGAAGCCGGCTGGAGGTGCCCGGCCTCATCCTGATGTCCCGGTCTTAGTGCTCGTAGAGGCGCTCGTGCATTTCTTCCGACATCGGGGTGGTGTTGATCGATGCGGTTGCGGTGTAGTCGACGCCGGTCTGGGCCTTGTAGCCGGTCGTGTCGCTGTAGTCGGTGACAACGCCGGCGACGCGGGCAGGCTGGCCGCTGATGTTCGGGCCGCGCTGGAAGCCGTCTTCGGCCTGGGCTGCGGTGAAGGCGCCGGTGGAAGCGGCAAATGCGAGGCTGAGTGCGATAAGTGTCTTGTTCATGGTCATTTCCTTTTTCGTGTCGTGTTCAAAACTGGTCTGAAACGTCCGGTCCGGCGATCCTGTGATCTGTCGTTCGGGCCGCGCCGTTTCGATGAACTGGAAATGGGCCTCGAGTGGATGACATGCGAAACACATGAATGTGAGCAGCGTCCCTGCGAGATGCTCTGCGGCGCAATAAGAATTTTCTATGAAACTTTTTAAACTGAAAGAAATCAGATAGATGGAAGGAAAACGAGTGCTGAAAAGAGCCCCCCGGTGTCAAGTGCTGGTGTCATACAGCGTTCACAATCTGACATATCCGCAACTGGCGGATGCCCGAAAACGGTCGGTTTCCGCGTAACCCGGATCAGCCGAAAATCTGCCGGTATTTCGACGCTTCTCGATCCACACTGGTCCATTCTCACGGCCGATCACGAAACGCGTGATCGGCCTTTACCTGATGTGATCAGAATCAGGGAATTTCCGCGGCGGATGCGGCTTGTTTCGGCGCGGATAAAGCCTTCACCGGCCCGGGCTGTGACAGCACAAGGGCATGACCGCGAAATTTCTGGCCCAAGTGCCTGCCGCGGCAGCGCTCCGTACCGGTCACACCGGATGTTTGGTCCTCCGGCGCAGGCGCTACGGTGGAGCTGATGCACGCCACCAAGATGCAGAACACGAAAGCCTCCCGGTCGACACCTTCCATTAAACTTCCATCGCTAACATCGTGCCCAGCAAAGGGGTCATATCAACGAGGGGACACGATCGTGACTGCGCTGGGGACAAATTATCTGCAACGGGAAGAATCCTTCATGTATGACCGCGAAGTGCGGTTCAAGATGGAGGAAACCATGAACGAGGCGCGCATCGAATACACCGAGAAGGGTGTCATGCACATGGCGTCGCGCCGCTGCCAGCTGCTTGGCATCTCGCTCAGCAGCGCAGTTCTGGGCATTCTCACCCAGTTCAAGGTCCCGCAGGAGTTTTGTCTCGATGTGCCGGAAGCGCGCATCTCCAGCATCGGCTGCGTGCTGACCCGCACCTACACAAACAACACCATTGAAGTCCGCTTCCTGCGGCTGATCACCGAGAGGGAGCTGCACCGGATCTTCGTCTACAGCACCCACCCGGCCCATCGCGATCATGTGATGGACGTCCGCTCCTGGTAGCCGCGGCCGGCTGAGACGCCGTTCTTCTTAATACAGCGCGCTGGCGCCCTCGTCGGCGGTGCCGGCATTGTCGCGGAAACGGGCGAACAGCTCGCGGCCGATGCCCCATTCATTGTGGCTCAGATCGGCCGTGGCCGGTTCGCGCGCGGCGAATTCCTCTGCATCGATCAGCACCTCGAGCGAGCCCGACACCGCGTCGACACGGATCATGTCGCCATCGCGGATGCGGCCGATCGGACCGCCATCCTTGGCTTCCGGCGTCACGTGGATCGCGGCCGGCACCTTGCCCGATGCGCCGGACATGCGCCCGTCCGTCACCAGCGCCACTTTCTGGCCGCGGTCCTGCAGCACGCCGAGCGATGGCGTCAGCTTGTGCAGCTCCGGCATGCCGTTGGCTTTCGGGCCCTGGAACCGCACCACGGCGACAAAGTCCCCGGTCAGCGTGCCGGCCTTGAAGGCTTCCTGCAGCCCGTCCTGGGTGTCAAACACCCGCGCCGGCGCTTCCACCACGTAGCGCTCCGGCTTGACGGCGGAAATCTTGATCACGCCCTTGCCGAGATTGCCGGTGAGCATCTTCAAGCCGCCATTGGGCTGGAACGGCTTGTCCGCCGTGGTCACCACCTTCGGGTCTCCACTGACCTTCGAGATCGGCTCGCGCACAACGCTGCCATTGTCGCCAAGCTTGGCTTCCACCGCATAGGAGGAAAGACCCTTGCCCCAGACCGTGCGCACATCTTCATGCAGCAGCCCGGTCGCGAGCAGCTGGTCGATCATGAAGCCGAGGCCGCCCGCCGCATTGAAATGGTTCACGTCCGCCGGTCCGTTGGGGTAAACCCGCGCCAACAGCGGCGCCGCGTCCGAGAGCTCGGAAATGTCTTCCCAGGTCAGACGGATGCCGGCCGCCCGCGCCATGGCGACGAGATGCAGCGTGTGGTTGGTCGACCCGCCGGTGGCATGCAGGCCGACAACGCCATTGACCACCGAGCGCTCGTCGATCATCTCGCCCACCGGGGTGAACTCGTTGCCAAGTGCCGTGATGGCGAGCGCCCGTTTGACGGCTTCCGTCGTCAGCGCTTCCCTGAGCGGCGTGCCCGGATTGATGAAGGACGAGCCGGGCATGTGCAGCCCCATGATCTCCATCAGCATCTGGTTCGAATTGGCGGTGCCGTAAAACGTGCAGGTGCCGGGCCCGTGATAGGACTGGGATTCCGCCGCCAGCAATTCGTCGCGGCCGACCTTGCCCTCGGCATAAAGCTGGCGGATCCGCACCTTCTCGTCATTCGACAGCCCGGTGGTCATCGGCCCTGCGGGGATGAACACCGCCGGCAGATGGCCGAATGTCAGCGCCGCGATCAGCAACCCCGGCACGATCTTGTCGCAGACGCCGAGATAAACCGCCGCGTCGAACATGTTGTGCGACAGCCCCACAGCCGCCGACATGGCGATCACATCGCGCGAGAACAACGACAGTTCCATCCCCGGCTGGCCTTGCGTGACCCCGTCACACATCGCCGGCACGCCGCCCGCCACCTGGGCCACGCCGCCGGCATCCCGCGCTGCTTGCCGGATCAGCTCCGGATAGGTCTCGAACGGCTGATGCGCCGAAAGCATGTCATTGTAAGAGGTGATGATGCCGAGATTGGGCACCACGTCACCAGCCAGATCCGCCTTGTCGTTCGGGCCGCAGGCGGCAAAACCGTGCGCTAGGTTGCCGCAGGAGAGTGTCGAGCGGAACGGACCCTTGGTCGCCATCTCCCCCAGGCGCGCGAGATAGGTCTCGCGGCTCGGCTTCGAGCGTTCGACAATACGGGCTGTGACGGCTGCAATGCGGGGATCGACAGTCATGGCTGGCATCCTTCTGGTCAGATTGTTTCGGGGCGCGTGGCTCCCGGTCGGCGCCTTGAGGCGCCGTATCAACTTCGGCGACGGGCCGGCTTACGGCGCCCAGTAGATCTCGACAGGCGTGGCCGCGTGACGCAACACGGCGCGCACCGGCAACTCGGCCTCGGCGCCGGCCTCCAGCGCCTTGCTCAGCACAGCCTGCTTTTCGTCTCCTTCTATATGGAGCACGATCAGGCCTGCTTCCACGATGCGCGGCAGCGTCAGTGTCAGTCTCGGCTCGCCGGCCCCGGGCGCTTCAATGCTCATCACGCTCTGGCCACAGGCCGGATCGGTCACCGCGTCAAGTGTCGTGCCCTCAGGGAAGAACGAGGCCGTGTGACCATCGGTTCCCATTCCCAGGATCACCACGTCGAAGGGCAGGGCCAGCGCATCGATGGCCTCAGCTGCTGATCTCGCCACGACAGCGGCATCATCGCCCGGCCTGTAGAGCGGCACGAAATGCGCCTCTGCCGCCTTGTTCTGTAGCAGAAACAGACTGGCAAGGCGATGGTTTGAGCGCTCATGCGCCGGCGGAACCATGCGCTCGTCAACCAGCGTCACCGTCACCTTGCTCCAGTCGAGTGCATGGCGGGACAGGGCGCCGAAGAAGGCTTTCGGCGTGTTGCCACCCGAAACCGCCAGCGTCGCAGCGCCGCGCGCAGCGATTCCTGCGGCCAGGGACCCGGCAACAGTCTCCGCCAGCGCCTCGGCCAGCTCGCGGCCACTTCCGAACTCATGCCGGTTTGTCGTGGCTTGCACCATCTCAGTCGCTTTCATGCCAGGTCCTGCCATCGCGTTCGATCAGCGCAATCGCCTGGCTCGGCCCCCAGGTGCCTGCCGTGTAGGGCTGCACCGTCTGGCCGGTCTCGGCCCAGGCGGTGAGGATCGGGTCGACCCATTTCCAGGCCGCTTCCACCTCGTCGCGGCGCATGAACAGGGTCTGGTTGCAGCGGATCACATCGAGCAGCAGCCGCTCATAGGCATCCGGATTGCGTTCCTCGAAGCGGTCGGCAAAGCTCATGTCGAGCGACACGTGTTTGAGCCGCATGCCGCCGGGGCCCGGGTCCTTGATCATGATCCACTGCTTCACGCCCTCGTCGGGCTGCAGCCGCATCACCAGCTTGTTGGCGGTAATCCGGCCGGCACTCGGCCCGAAGATCGAATGCGGGATCGGCTTGAACGCCACCACGATCTCTGAAATCCGCTCGCTCATCCGCTTGCCGGTCCTGAGATAGAACGGCACGCCCGACCAGCGCCAGTTGTTGATCTCGGCCTTGATCGCGACGAAGGTTTCGGTGTTGGAAATCCCGCCTTCAAGCTCCTGCAGATAGCCCTTCACGGGCCCGCCGGCCGAGGCGCCCGCCTTGTACTGGCCGCGCACCGTCAGCGTGTCGGCATTGTCCTCGTTGATCGGCTTCAAGGAGCGCAGCACCTTCAGCTTCTCGTCGCGTACCGCTTCGGCATCCATCGAAGCCGGCGGCTCCATGGCAACCAGGCACAAGAGCTGCACGAGATGGTTCTGCACCATGTCTCTGAGCGCGCCGGCCTTGTCGTAATAGCCGGCGCGGCCTTCAAGCCCGACCGATTCCGCCACCGTGATCTGGACATGGTCGATATGCGCCGAGTTCCACAACGGTTCGTAAAGCGCATTGGCAAATCTCAGCGCCATCAGGTTCTGAACCGTTTCCTTGCCCAGATAATGGTCGATGCGGTAGATCTGCTCTTCGTCAAACACCTCGCCGATGGTCTCGTTGAGCTTGCGCGCGGAGTCGAGATCGCGTCCGATCGGCTTTTCCACCACGATCCGCGTCTCATCGGTCACAAGGCCGTTCGACCGGATCTTTTCGGAAATTTCGCCAAAAAGCGCCGGCCCGACGGCGAGATAGAAGGCCCGGACCCGGTCCTGGCCCTCGTCAAGCAGCGCTTTCAGCTCCGGCCAGCCCTTGTCGGACTTGGCATCGACGGCCACGTAGAACAGCCGCTCGAGAAATGTCTCGACCTGGTCGTCGTGGTAATCTGCCGGTTTGAGATGTTCCTTCAGTGCCGCTAGCGCGAAGCTGCGATATTCGTCATGGCTCATCTCCGAGCGCGAGGCGCCGATGATCCGGGTCGGATCGGTCAGCTGCCCGGCCATCTGCCGGTGATACAGCGCCGGCAGCAGCTTGCGCTCGGCAAGGTCCCCGGTGCCGCCAAAGACGACATAGTCGAAAGGCTCGACCGGAATGATGATCTGGCTCATGGGAGGCATCCTGTCCGTGAACGGTGCCGAATACATAATCTAATCGATTAGATAAAGCTAGGGGCGAGGATGGGTAATTGCCTGAAGATTACCTCCCGTCGTCATCCCGGCCCCCGAGGCAGGATCCAGCGACCCGGCGTCTGCCGGGTCAATCACTCACTGAAAGGCCTGACGGCCCCCTAAAACCTGTCCCTGAGCGAATACCAGGTCAGCGCCAGGAACAAGAGCGGCGCGCGCAGCTTGTCGCCGCCGGGGAAAGGGCCGACCTTGAGGTTGCGCATCACTTCCAGATCCTCTGAGCCGCCGTTGACATGATCGGCATAGAGCTTGCCGCAATAATTCGACAGCATCACGCCGTGGCCGGAAAAGCCGCCGATGGATGTGACATTGGGCATGACTTCGCGCACGAAGGGACGCCGCGACAGGGTAATGCCCACCGAGCCCCCCCAGGAATGGGTGATCTCGACATCCTTCAGCGCCGGGTAGATTTCGGCGATCTGCCGCCGGATATGGCTCGAAATGTCGGTCGGGTTGTCGGACGTATAGGCCTCGCGCCCGCCAAACAGCAGTCGCCCGTCCGCACTCTTGCGGAAATAGCGCACCACGAAGCGTGAATCGTCGACCGATTCCCCGCCCGGGATCACCGGGCTGTCGTCTCCCAGCGGCACGGTGGCGCCGATGAACGAGCGGATCGGCATCACATGCGCGGATGTGACCGGCTCCAGCCCCTCGATAAAGGCATTGCAGGCAATCAGCGCACTGCCGGCCACGATATCGCCGGCGTCGGTCGTAACCGTCACCTTGCCGCCGGCGCTGGAGATTGCCCGGGCACGGGTGTTTTCATGCAGCCGCGCCCCGGCAACCGATGCCGCCCGCGCGAGGCCGACGAGATATTTCAGCGGATTGATGTGCCCGGTGGCCGCGTCATGGGTGCCGCCGTGATAGCGCGTTGAGCCGAGCGCCGCGGAAAGTTGCTCGCGGTCGAGAAAGCGCAACCCCTCGTACCCGTACTCCTCGGTCATGATTTTCACATGATCGCGGTAGTCTATCACATAGCCCGGCTTGTGCGCCGCCGAGATCTGCCCGGGCCGGTAATCGGCATCGATGCCATGCGCTTCGGCAAAGGCCAGCAGATGCGCTTTCGCCCGCTCCGCCACGGCAAACTGCGCCCGCGCGCCGTCCTTGCCGAAATCGGCTTCCAGCTCATCCACCCAGGCCCGCTGGCCGGTGCCGAGCTGGCCGCCATTGCGGCCCGACGCGCCGTCGCCAAACCGCGCGCCGTCGATCAGCACCACGTCCTTGCCGCTCGCGGCCAGATGATGCGCCGCCTGCAGGCCGGTAAAGCCGCCGCCGACAATCACCACGTCGGCGGTCGCCGGTCCGGAGAGGGCAGGGTAGGCGGGGCGCTCGCCTATGGTCGCCTCGTAAAACGAGATCCCGGGCGAAATGGGGCTTTGGTAAGTCATGTATTACATTTCTCAGACGTTGAGCAGCAGGAATTCCCGTTCCCACGGGCTGATCACCTGCATGAAGGTCTCGAACTCGCCGCGCTTGACCCCGGCATAGGTGTTGATGAACTCCTGCCCGAACACCTCCGCAAAGCCGGGCTCGCTCTCGAGCAGCGACACCGCTTCAAGCAATCCGCGCGGCAGGTCGACCGACCCTTCATTGACGGTCTGGTAGGCCGGTTCGCTCGGCACCAGGCCGTTGATCATGCCGAGATAGCCGCAGGCCAGCGACGCCGCCAGCGCCAGGTAGGAATTGGCGTCCGACGAGGGCAGGCGGTTTTCCACCCGCCGCGCCACCGGCTCGGAATGCGGCACCCGGAACGCGGTGGTGCGGTTGTCGTAACCCCAGGCATTGTTGACCGGGCAAGCCATGTCCGGCGTCAGCCGCCGGTAGGAATTGACGTAAGGCGCCATCATCACCAGCGCCTTGGGCACGTAATGCTGCATCCCGCCGATGAAGTTGAAGAAGGCTTCGCTCGGCTCGCCGTCGGCCTTGGAGAACACGTTCTTGCCGGTCTTGGTATCGACGATCGACTGGTGAATGTGCATCGCCGAACCGGCATATTGCTGCATAGGCTTGGCCATGAAGGTGGCAAACATGCCGTGCTTGATCGCCGCTTCGCGAATCGTCCGCTTGAACATGAACACCTGGTCGGCCAGCTCCACTGGGTCGCCATGGCGCAAATTGATCTCCATCTGCGCCGGGCCTTCCTCGTGGATCAGCGTGTCGATCTCCAGCCCCTGCTTGTCGGAGAAATCGTAGATGTCGTCGACCAGCTCGTCGAACTCGTTGACCCCTGCGATCGAATAGGACTGGCCGCCGGTGATCGTCCGGCCCGACCGGCCCCGCGGCGGTTGCAGCGGATGATCGGGATCTTCGTGCTGCGCCACCAGATAGAATTCGATCTCCGGCGCCACCACCGGCTTCCAGCCGCGCGCCGTGTAAAGCTCTACCACCTGCTTGAGCACATTGCGCGGCGTGTAGGTGACCGGATCCCCCTTGGTGGTCACCATGTCGCAGATCACCTGCGCGGTCGGATCGCTCTCCCACGGCACCACCGACAGGGTCGAAAGATCCGGCATCAGTTTCAGGTCGCCATCGAGCGGGTCATAGCGGAATTCGCCGGTTTCTTCCGGGTACTCGCCCGAGATCGTGTGCCGGAACACCGCCGAAGGCAGCGACAGCGAGGTGTTGGAGGTGAATTTCGACGAGGGCATCATCTTGCCGCGCGCCACCCCGGCAAAATCCGGCGTGATGCACTCGATGTCCTCGATGCCGCGCACCCTCAGCCATTCGGTGGCCTGGGTCCAGTTTTCGACGCCGCGCTTGATGTCGAGATATTTCGGCGCAGCTGCCTGCGCGGGTTTAGCTGAAGCCGGTTTGCCGGACTTGCGGGAGGCCATAAATCACCATGGGTTAGCTGAGAGTGCCGTGATCATAAAGGTTTTTTGGCGTTGCGCCAGCCACCGCCGAAGCCCTTGGTGACGCAGCAATTGCGCGGATCCGGCGGCAGGCCGCGAGCCCATCCAGGGCTCGGCCCGAAGGCTGGCTGACAGCGGGCGCCATGCCGGGCGGTGCGCCGCATAATCCATTGTGCGTTCAGGTTGCTTTAACTCTGTTCTGCCAGCATGCATCGCAAGGGCAAGACAACCGCCGGCACCGCGCCGTGGCGGTTTTGCATGATGCAACCTTGAAGTCTTGGCGGCGATGTCCGCATGTTCTCCTCATCGTGCAGGGACTCCCCATGACCATCGACAGGTTGCTCGCCCGTTTTTCCATTCAGACCAAGGTCGTTGTGTTCATCATTCCGCTGATTGCGGCGATGGCCGGGCTTGCCGCTATCAATATCTACACCGGCAACCTGCTCGGCGGCCGTCTGTCAGGCACCAACGCCAGCATCGAGACGCTGAGCGGCTTCAAGGAAGCCTATGCCGGCATGACCAATTTCCTGCATGACCAGAACGAGGAGAAACGCGCCGCGGTGATGCAGAGCCTCGACGCCCAGCTTCAGCGCATGGAAAAGGTGCTGCAGCTCGCCGAAACCGATCAGGAATCTGCCGCACTGACCAGGTCCCGCGCGCTTTCCGAAGCGCTGCGCGGCGATGTCGACGCCCTCTGGGGGCTGCACGAGGACGTCAACGTCATCCGCGCCGGCTTTGATGACACGATGGCCGAGCTCGGCAATGTCCGCGAACGTCTTGAGACCCAGATCGAGACCGTCAGCGAAGAACTGGAAGCCGCCGAAGACCAGACCAAATCCATGCTCCGCGCCGCCGATGAACTCGGCGCTGGCGCCGAGCGCATCGTCAAGGTTGCAAGCTCGATCGCCGCTGCTCAGACCCCGGAAGAGGCCTTTGCCGCCGCCGATGATCTCAAGCGCGACATTCGCAAACTGGGCCGCAGCCTCCCCAAGGTCATCCCCGACACCAAGCCGGCGCTCAAGAGCCGCATCAGCGACAACACCGACGGCCTGCTTTCAGCGCTGAAGGCCGGCGTTGTCGGCGAGGCAGGCATGATCGAGCTGCAGAAATACGCCAACGCGCTCCGCCCCACCGGCATCATGTTGCAGGGGCTCGCATCCCAGGTCGCGCGCCAGGCCACCGACACATTCGGCGAGTTTGACGAGCAGATCCTCCAGGGCCGCCAGATCATCACCGACAGCCGCGATTTCCTCGCCCACCTGTCGGCGCTGGAACTGGCGATCGTTCACTTCATCGCCGTCCCGAACCAGGTCCGCGGCGAGGCCGTCGCAGCCAAACTCAGTGCCGTTGACCAGAGCATCCAGCTGATCGCCTTCTCCAACGGTGGTGAGCTTGTGCTTGAAGCCATCGGCGAGGTCTGGAGCGCCAAATCCGTCACCATTCCCGCGCTCATGGCCGAGATGATCGAGAAGAAGCAGGCCGAAACCGCCCTGTTCATGGATGCTTCCGAGCGCATCAACCAGGCCTGGAGCGGCGTTCTCGATTTCACCTCGAGCCAGCAGCGTGGCGCCGAAGCGGTCAAGGACCGTGCCTCGGGCATCACGCTCACCGCGGCGCTTGTCGGCGGTGTCTTCGGGCTTCTCGCCGCCTTCATGCTGATCTCGGCGCTCAAGGGGCCGATCCGCCGCCTGGTTGGTGCCATGCGCGATGTCGCCTCGGGCGATCTCGAGGTCGATGTCACCGACAATGCTCGCGCCGACGAGATCGGCGAGATGGCCCGCGCGCTTGATGTCTTCAAGTCGAACGCCATCGACAAGGTCCGGCTTGAGGGCGAAAGCGAGAAGGAACGCGAAATGGCGGCCCGGGCGCGGGAGCAATCCGACTCTGAGAAGGCCGAGGCCGACGCCCAGGTCCGTTTTGCCGTCCAGTCGCTCGGCGCGGCCCTGCGCGACCTGTCCCAGGGCAATCTGGCCTCGACCATCGACACCCCCTTTGCCGGTGAGCTCGACAGCCTGCGGCTTGATTTCAACGACTCCATCGACCAGATGCGCGACGCCATGAGCCACATCCGCGACAATGCCCGCTCGATCAGCTCCAACAGCGACCAGATGCGCTCCGCCGCTGACGATCTGGCCCGCCGCACCGAGCAGCAGGCTGCCTCGCTGGAACAGACCGCCGCCGCCGTCGACCAGATCTCCGCCACCGTGCGCACCGCGTCCGGCCGGGCGTCGGACACCGACAAGCTGGCCGGCGAAACCGCCTCTGATGCCCGCGCATCCGGCGAGATCGTCGCCCGCGCCGTTGACGCCATGAGCCGCATCGAGGATGCCTCCGGCAAGATCAGCCAGATCATCGGCGTGATCGACGAGATCGCCTTCCAGACCAACCTGCTGGCATTGAATGCCGGCGTCGAGGCCGCCCGCGCCGGCGAGGCCGGAAAGGGCTTTGCCGTCGTCGCCCAGGAGGTCCGCGAGCTGGCCGGCCGCTCCGCCGGTGCTGCAAAGGAAATCAAGGAACTGATCGCCCGCTCCGGCGAGGAAGTCCGCTCCGGCGTCAGCCTCGTCGGCGAGACCGGCGACTCCATCACCCGCATCATTGCCCGCATCGAGGAGATCTCCGAGCATGTCGGCGCCATGGCCACCGCCAGCCGTGAACAGTCGACCGGCCTTGCCGAGGTCAACACCGCGGTCAACCAGATGGACCAGATGACCCAGCAAAACGCCGCCATGGTCGAACAAACCAACGCCTCGAGCCATACCCTCGCCCAGGAAGCCGCCGAACTCACCGCCCTGGTCGCCAAGTTCCGCCTCGACTTGGAAGAGGCTCATAGGGATCAGCACAGCCAGGCTGCTTAGGGGCCTGCAAACGTGTAAAGAACCTATCCGGTCCGCGTAACAAGCAGGTGTTTCCCGCTTAGCCCCTCCCCCTTGTGGGGAGGGGTTGGGGAGGGGCCTTTTCCCTTTATAGCGACTGCCGAAACGGCGTTTCTTCCTCTCGTTTGGCGAACGAAGGCGTGTCATGGTCTCGGCGCGGAGCGCCAAGGCATAGATTTTTCGGGTGAGGGCATCATCCGGATCTAATAATCAGCCCCTCTCGGAACTGTAACACTCGGCCAAAGCAAGAGCGCAAACGGCGCTCGTGCAGTTTCGCCTGCAGAACAAAGTTACACTGTCTCCCGCCCTGCGGCCCTCGCTTTCGCGTCTCATTCTCCACAGGGGAAGCGGGCTCAACCCGCCAACCCTCCAACTGTCGTCATCCTCGCCCCTGAGGCGAGGATCCACTCCGCGATGGTCCCGCTGCCAACACAGCCGGAAAGATTGCGGAATGGATTCTCGGCTCAGAGGCCGAGGACGACGAACTCAGAACAGCAACATTGTCGTACCTTGACTCCCCGCATCATCCCTCCTATTTGAGTAATGAATATTCATTACTGGAAATCTGAATGAAACGCCCCACCAAAGACGCCGTCCATGAACGCATTGTCGAGGCCGTCATCGATACGGTCGCAGCGCAAGGCATCGGCGCCACTTCGATGGCCGCTGTCGCCCGCACCGCCAAAGTTTCGGCCGGCACGCTCTATCTGCATTTCGCCTCCAAGGAAGAGATGCTGCAGTCGGTCTATCTCAAGCTCAAGCTCGCCTTTCACGCCGATCTGATGAAAGCTGCCTCCGGAGACGCGCGTCAGGCCATCGCCGGCATGTGGCGAGCGTTGCTTGCCTTCCAGCACGACCAGCCCAACGGCTTTCTGTTTCTTGAATATGCTGGCGCCGCCCAGGTGCTGACGCCCGAGCAGAAAGCCCGGGTCGCGCCGCTGCAGGGCGAGGTCAATGCTGTCGTCCAGCGCGCCATCGACGAGGGTATCATCAAGGTGCCGTCCCTCTCCGTTGCCGCCACGCTGCTGATCGGCCCGGCCATGCAGCTCGCCCGCACCCACGCCATCGCCGGCACGCCCGTGCCTGCCGACGAAGCAAACCAGACCTTCGACCGGATCTGGATGAGCCTCACCGCCTGATGCAATCCCCGCACGCCCCGATACCACACCAACGAAAAGCGAAACTCACCATGTCAAAGATCATCCTCATCACCGGCACCTCCACCGGCCTCGGCATCTCCATAGCCGTGCAGGCGGCGCAAGCCGGTCACACCGTCTATGCCACCATGCGCAATCTCGAGAAGCGGTCTGCCCTAGATGCCGCAGCAGCAACTGCCGATGTCAGCCTCAACGTGCTGCCGCTCGATGTCAGCGACAGCGCCAGTGTCAACAAGGCCGTTGACGACATCATCGCCCGCGAGGGCCGCATCGATGTGCTGGTCAACAATGCTGGCGCGGGCTTTGTCCGCACCGTCGAGCAGGCCACCGAGGCCGAAATCCAGTGGGTGATGGATGTCAATTTCACCGGCGTCGCCCGCTGCATCAAGGCGGTGATGCCGCATATGCGTCAGGCCCGCTCGGGCCACATCGTCACCATCTCGTCCGTCGGCGGTCTTGTCGGCCAGCCCTTCAACGAGATCTACTGCGCCGCCAAATTCGCCGTTGAAGGCATGATGGAAGCCATGGCCAGCTACATCACCCCCAGTTTCGGCATCAACTTCACCCTGGTCGAGCCCGGCGGCATCGCCACCGAATTCGTCGCCAACGTCATGAGCCACGTCGCCGGCACCGGCGGCATTCTCGACGACGAGTACAAGCCGGTCCTCGAAGCCTATATCGGCGGCTCCCAGTCCCGCGGCAACCAGACTCGCGGTGGCCAGAGCTCCTACCAGACCGCCGACGAGGTCGCCGAAGTGGTCCTCTCCACAATCCAGTCAGACCACCCGCCGCTGCGCACCCGCACCTCCGAATGGTCCGAAACCCTCTGCCACCTCAAAACCGCCCTCGACCCCGACGGCCTAAAACTGTCGGCCCAGGTGACAAAGCAGTTCCTCGGCTGAAGCGGGGAAGGCGGCAATTACCCCTCTCCCCTTGTGGGAGAGGAAGAAAAATCACGGTCTTGGCGCAACAGCGCCAAGTCGTAGATTTTTCAGGTGAGGGGGAGTTTCCTGCTCTGAAACCGACCCCCTCTCTTGGAATTCCTAGCACTTGGCTGAAGCCAAGGCGCTGAAATTCACATTCTCCCCCACCAGTGTGCGCCGCAC
>Ga0208449_1000330_pt1 | contig 37008 bp, 57 predicted proteins | sample MalvireepMed_s17_FD_184247 | JGI IMG/M metagenome (GOLD analysis project Ga0208449, IMG submission 184247) | Marine viral communities from the Global Malaspina Expedition - Malaspina viral metaG DeepMed_s17 (SPAdes) (version 2) | ecosystem: Environmental > Aquatic > Marine > Oceanic | place...
GGGGAGGGGGTGTCGTGAATGATGTTTCGTTTTTTGGATTAGGGCAGGGACTCAAATGAAAACTATTGAGAGAGGAGAGAGGAGAGAGGAGAGAGAGGAGAGAGAGGAGAGAGAGAGAGAGAGAGAAAGACATTGACCACTACGCCCTATTCTTTTCACATGAAAAGAAAATAAAGAAATAATAGGGGTAAAAAGTTATACATGATTAATTAAAATAAATTAAATTATTATCTTGTATTATCTTTCATAATGCTTATGTTATAATTATATCAAGCTTGGTTTGGCAAATGACCGAAAACCTCGACACTCCGAAACAACAGTAGGGGACGAGATAGAAAGTATACCAAGAAAGATATATAATCCAACATAGGAGAAAGACTATGGACGAGCAACAACTTGAAAGCCTGCTTAAGAGGATCACTGATTATCTAGTAAGCGAACTAGATAAGAGAGGCGATCTTGTTAGCCGTGTTACTGATCTTGAAGATACTATCAACGATGATAATATTGAAATTATCACGGAAGATAGGGTCAAAGAGATTGCGGCAGACGAAGCGATTGAGGCTATCAATAACGCAGAGGTAAACGTGGATATCTCTGCTTAACTGTTTCATTCAATGGGGCGATTTTATCGCCCCTTTTTTAGTCTTTCTCTGAGAAAGGAAGCCTTATGATGTCAAGAAAGCATTATATTGAAATAGCGACAGTATTGCTGCTCTTTGATGAATTGGCACAGCATGGAGCTAGTGAAACTTTACTGTTTGATATGGCTAAAATTTTTGAGGCTGATATTCCTAGATTTGAAGTATCAAGATTTTTTGCTAAAGTCATTGAAGTTAAGGACGAGCTAAGACTATTAAAGTTGAAGCAAAACGATCCCGTTATTGGGGGGTTATATGCAGATGATAAATAACGACACTACAGTTGTCGGATTTGCTAAAGCAACCGAAAAGACTATACGAACTATGTCGCAAAAACTCGAAGAACTATTTCGGGAGATAGGATCACTCAAGGGCGATATCTATCTACAAGGCATAGAAATAGAAAGACTACGAAAAAACTTACCCAACAAATTAGAAAAATAGTTTCTTAATGTTGGGTTGAGAAATAAGGGGCGATTTATCGCCCCTTAACTTTAACCAACAATAGGAGAAAATATGTCCGAAGAAAGTAAAGCATTGACGATTGATAAAAGATTAATTGTCAAGAAAAAAACTGTTTGGGGTACAGAAAGAATTTACCCTATATGTGAAAGATCAATTATATTTGCTAGGTTGTGTGGTCAAAAAACTTTAGACAAATCGTCTATCGTTTTAATTAGACAGCTTGGCTACGATTTTAAGCATGAAGAGATATCTATATGAACCAAACCAGGAAAGATATAGTCGATCTTTATAAATCAATAAAAGATAAAGACTTTTTGCAGCAAATTGTAAAAGCAACAAGGAAAATTATTGAGATTGAAAGTAGAGGTCTTAAAGCTGATGAAAAAGTTGTTGTTAATATTGATACTGACAATCCTTTAGGTTGCTCGATAAGAGCAAGGAAAGTAAAAAAATAATAATAAGGGGGCATCCTGCCCCCTTTATAATTCAACCAACAGAAAGATATAAAAATGAAAGATGAATACAAATTTTTAATAGAGTTATGCAACTCTCATAAACCAGAGAAAGATTTTGAATGGGAGTTTACCAGAACTACGACGGGTAACGGCTATGGAACTGACAAGTCTGAATTTGTTGAAACACTTCTTATGTTAGTAACTGAACTTGATAAAAATTTTCCTCGAAGAGATTTTTTAAAACAAGTTAAATGTCATTATAGAAGCGGAACATTAATTGATGGGGAATATTCTAAATGGCGTGACAAAGAATATAAGAAAGAAGAAAAAGAAAAACACGATCTTTCGGAAGAATCCCGTAAGACTCTTTTAAGATTCCATGATGATTATATAGATTAAGGGGCTTAGCCCCTTATTTCTTCAGACTTTCTAAAGCGTCATTCCAGCCATCATTATAGCCTTCCCGTTCATCCCATGTATCAATTAACCTGCTATAAGCCCTCAGCAAGTGGGGCAAGTGCATATCAACTAATTTTATTTCTTTCCCCGTTGATTGTGACTTGTGTAAGTTTAGTGTATCCATATCGCAGGGAATTTTGCGGTCGCCTATTATACTTTCTATTTCTAATAATTTTTTTATTTGCATATGTTTAGTGTACTTTCTGTGTTTGTTTTGTGTAAGTTTTGTGTTTTTGTTTAGCGGGCCAGGATCCCCGGGCCCGCTTGCGCTGCTCACTTTCCAAAATGTTTTAGCATTCCTTCATATATATCCTGGGCGTATCGATGCTCAACATATTTTATATTGGTTCCCGATTCTGTATAACCTAGTCCTGGTTCAACATTATCATTCCACCAATTAACGGCGTCACCGGTATGTAATTTAAAGTGAACCAGTGACCCCTCATTCATGATTGCAACGTGATGCTTAAGCTTCATATAAAATGTCTTTAGCGTAGACGCTGCCTGCCTCATCGTAAAAACCAATTGATGAGCCGTAAACATACATTAGGACCGCCGTCTTCCATCCGCGGCCTTGCTTAGGTGATTCCAGCAGCTGCGCCTTCACCGGGGCCCCAAGCCCGTTATCTATTATATAAAATTTGTCTTTCTTTAACTTTTCTTTATTAATCATGTTATCCTTCTTTCTCTGTTGATTAATTTAAATAACAGATTATATAAGATATATAATAAGTCAACAGAAAGATATAAAAATGTTAACTTTAAAGAAAGCTAAACGTTTGACGGGCGGCGGTATATCAAACCTTAATAAAAAGATGCCCGGTTACACTTACGGCTTGAGCGCGCATCGGTGCAGGACCGGCGCCAAGCTTGTTAAAATTCCAGGCAGCACCTGCAGCGGGTGCTATGCACTGAAGGCTAATTATTTTTGGCCATCCGTAAAGCTGGGCCACCGGCGCCGCTTAAGATCCATTAATAATAAAACCTGGGTCCCCGCAATGATCATGTTAATAAATCATTATGAAAAAGATTATTTTAGGTGGCACGATAGCGGCGACATACAAACCGTTGATCACCTGGCCAAAATATGCGCCGTTGCTGAAGGGACGCCATCAATTAAGCATTGGTTGCCAACACGTGAGACCGGCCTGCTAAAAGAATTTAAAGAAGCGGGCGGGGCCATCCCTTCAAACCTGGTTGTAAGACTCAGCGCAACCATGGTAAACGGGGCCCCGGGCAAGAGTCATGAACACAGCAGCACTGTACACACTAAAGACGCGGCGCCAATTGGTGAAGCTTGCAACGCGTCGAAGCAAGGCGGGCGGTGCCTGGCTTGTAGATCCTGCTGGAATTCTGATATAAGAAATATATCCTATGAAAAACATTAAGATTTTTTTGTTTGAATGCATTCTAATATTTTTATTTTATCACTTAATAATCAAACCCATTTATTGGCTGATCAATAGAGCCCGAGAGCGACGGTCCGAGTAGCCGTCGTTTTTTTTTATTTTTTTTTAATTATTTTTTTGGCCCCCGAAGGGGGCCCTTGTGTACGTTTAGTGTCGGAAGCTGAAATTTGCGTGAACAAGGAATCGCGTGGCGTGGATCGTGGATCGTTGCGTATGTTTAGTGGGGGAGGGGAGGGAATACTTGCGTATGTTTAGTGTGCCTTTGCGAATGTTTAGTGTCGCCCTACCCACCCCTCTTGAACCAAAAAATTTGTAACACCTTTCCAATCGAAAGGCTTATGGAACGAGATCAACGGCTCTTGGACATTTAGTGACGGCTCTTGGACATTTAGTGCCATATCCCTAGCTTGTATCCCCCCATAGATATTCAGGGTGGTCTGTTCGAGGGGGGTGGCTATGATAAAACATCTACCACCTTTTAATGCGTGGCTGTAGTTCCACGCAATCTGATAGGGGGAGAGTTTAATTTTGCCACTTTTAGATACCTTTAATTCCACACTAAATAAGCCACAATCTTTATGACAGCCGATAAGATCAGGAAAACCCATAATTGTAGTAGTTTCAATCCTATTCCACAATATATCAGGGGTATTTTTCTTTATTAATTGCCACAATTTACTTTCAGGTCTGCGTATCATTTAATCCTTTAAATAGTAGCATTTTAAAGGGTAAAAAATTATAACTTAATGGCTTGTATAATCTTTTAAATTCCTTTATGAGCTATCTTAATATGTATTCGTAGATTTTATATTGGCAGGACTTCATAATGTCTGTTGACCGATACTAAAGTGAAAGTATTCTGATTATGGAGTGTTACCTGAAAGTTGGTCGTTCAGGTGGTGTGTGGAGAGCATAATGAGATACCTTATAGGGTCGGTTGCGTGAGAGGGATTATTCCAGAACATATATAATTTAATCTGAATCGAGGAGTAACTATGAAATGTAAAACTTGTGGCAGAAATATGTCTTATGGCTATGGTAATAATTACTATAATCATTTTGAACAAAGAGTAGGCAAGAGCAGTAGAGATAGCTGGACTAAAGCTATTGAACAAAACTGTACTATTACAAATCCTTATAGTCAGGGTAATGTTATTGAATATGAAGTCAGTAACTTATCTACCAATAACTATCAGCGAGAGCGTGGTACAGATTTATTTTGCAGACTTAATTGTTTAAATGTTTTTTTAGGAGTTCATTACGATCTCATAAGCAATTTGCCTAATATTATAGAGAAGTAAAGGCGAAATGATTTCGCCTTTATATAACTTTAATCGTGAAAGGAAAATTATGGCTACTGAAATGCGATTAAATAATGACTACCGAAAGGGATTAACCAAAGACTTTCGGAAACACGCAGAACAAGAGGATACTCCACAAAAAGAGGAGTACAAGCAATCTATATCTGATTATGATACAGCAGTTGCTAATGCTTTTGGAACTGTAACGCAAGTTATAGAGAGAGCATTTCCCCCTGAAGATGTGGTACAGTTAAGACAACTCCAAGACAAGTATTCAACAGTTGATAGTGTTGCCAAAGACAGTTGCTTTTATTTAAAAGTAGTTGATGAACATGGAAGCACTAATTGGTTGGAAACTGATGAAAGGAGAGATCGTTATGGTTACAATAGTAATGATGATGATGAAGATACTCGTTTCCCTGAAAAACATTTTAGTTTTGAATTGTTTGGAAACTATCAAAGGGAGGGTAATTATTATCGGAACAATGAGGGTAATAAGTTTGCTTATGCTTATTACCGAGATGATCTATTAGGCCAGGGTTTAAATCCTGATATTGAAATAGAGCATAAGGATAATAATAGTAATCCTCACTTGTCCATAGCTAGAGAAAACTTGGACAAGTATCTTAAACAAAACCATATTGAAGCTGCGTGGACAGATAAATATGCCTTATGGATTATTGGTTCAGGGGGTTGTAGGAGTAGAGCAATCAAATGTACTAGATCAGAATTTGATTCAGTACAAACTATGTTACACTCCAAACAAGCTGTTGTACAATGCCACGAGAAATGGATTGAAAGTGTATTAAGACAGACAGAAGTTGTTAAAACTGCTATTCAGTCTTATAAACATTTATCGTCTGTCAAGGAATTAGCAGACACATTGGGGTGGTCTGTTAATGAGCATATGTTATTACAAAAAGGAACTGATTTAGTTATATCTAATCCTGATAGTATCAAGTCTATGCTTGATAACATTAAGGGTATACAACAAACTAGAGAAGAAAAAATCCTAGCTGTGATGAAATATAACAAAGAAGAAGCATTGGCTAACTAGGAGGATTTATGAAAAATCAAAATGCTTTTGATTACTTTACGATTGAGCCGAGCAGATATTGTGATGATGAATATATCGTCTATGGTTGGGGGGTATATTCCCCAACTTCTGTATTAGCTGGACAGCAACGCAAGGTAATGTTGGAGGAGTTTGAAACTTTGGAAGAAGCACGAAAAAAATATCCTAAAGCAGAACAAACTTCTTTTATTAATCCTGTCCTTACTACCAATCATTTGCCTGATTATGAAATGAACGCATATGAAGAAGAAAATTATTGGTATGATTTAGATAACCCTAACGATTATTAATTAAAAGTTAGGGGGTAACTGTTTGGCGATAGTAGTCTGAGATATCCGATTGGTCTGAGCCAGTTTAAAAAGCTCGTGTTGATTACAATGTTCGGAGTAGCCAAAAAGATAAAGGGGGAAAATTAATTCCCCCTTTTTTTATATCTAAAGGAGGAGTTATGAGAGATAACCCAGACGAAAAAATAATTGAAGATTGGGAGTGCAGTACACAATCAAATCCAGTAATAGATAAAGATAAATTAATAAGTCATATTATTGGTTGGCTAAATAGTAATATTGATAAAAACAACTTTGAGGACTATCCAGAATTTCAAGAAATGTTGGCACAAGATAGTGCTGATCTAAAAGAAAAAATAGAATTATTTATGGAAGGAGTTGATGAATTTTAGTTTAGCTTGGAAGTTTAGTTTAGCTTGGAAGTTTAGTTTAGCTTGGAAGTTTAGTTTAGTGAGAAAGGACTAAGAATGACAGAAATTAGCAAAGATAAGGTCGTACAGAAATTAGCTGAAATGTTTGAGGAAGAATGGTACACAAACAAAAGCGAATATCAAGATGAAGATGGGAACGAAACCAAAGAGTTCAAGGAACTTACAAGAATAGAACTTGTGGTCAATAAAATGATAATTAAGTATTACGGAGGTAAACAATGAATAAAATGAAATTAAACAAAGACATTACTGATAGTGGCTTGTCCAATGCATTTAAAATGAGAGTGGCAACCTCTAATTTAAAATTAGCAAAATTTATTGGAAGAAAGGTTCACTACAAGAAGGAACTACTAACGAAGGAATTTGTCCGAGAAAATGGAACCATAACCCAGAGTGAAATATTTCACATAGGAATGGTTCAAAAAGATTATCAAGGCAATGACTGTCTAAGGGGTTTTGCGACATCATATGATGATGACTTTGGTCGTTGCATTAACCCAGATCATATTGAACTTGAGGAGGAAGTATGAAAAAGTACAGAGTTACACAGACATATACTGCACAAGACATTTGGTATGAAGTTGAAGCTGAATCCAAAGAGAAAGCAATACTCAAGATAGGTGAGTTGCCCGTTGATGAGCAAAATAGTGAAGATACTGAAACAGAAGTGGAGGAAGTATGATTAAAAAACTATTAAGATTATTTAAGAAAAAAAGAAAGCCAAGTTTAGTGTGGCTTCACATAATGAATAACCAATACAGAGGAGTGATTGGCACGGGAAGAACACGCAAACATTTAATTAAGGGGGAGGACACATGGAAAAGATGAGGAGGTTGCACAATGATTGATAGAATAATGGATAATAGAGATAGTATTTTTGGTGATGAGAAAGTGCAAAACTATTGTATGGACTGCCATAATGTATCTTATTTGTATGGCGAACGAGAACCAGATAATCCAAATTATGATAGTGATGGAATTGCAGATGATGAATCACAAGTGGTTTGCCCTAAATGTGAAAGTACCTATTATTATTTTGCCACCGATGAAGAAATAAAGAAATATGGAGAGGGTTAATAGCCCTCTTTTTTTTGCTCAATTTCAGGAACTTCAACAAAGTCAGCGTCTATAATATCCCCATATAATTTGCGTATATCTTTTAATCTTGATTGAACCTGATCCAAACTCATGGTGTCTATGGAGTTTATCGTGTGGATATTTTGTGTATGGTTATAGTATCCCGCAGCCTGACCCCTATTCTTTTCTGCCTGAACAGAGGCAGACCAAGCCTTGTCTTCTTGGGCAGCCCTAGATAAATCATCTAATCTTTTTACATGGCGATTAAAAGTAACTTCAGTTTTGCGTACCATTTCTTTTTTTAATTCGTCTACATATCTAACAATTTCAGGGTGTTTGTGGACATTTAGTAATTCAGAGGCAGTTGTTCTTGCTCTATTAACAGCATATCCAGCCCGTCTTGCCGCTTCTGTGGGAGTGATAGCACCATCTTCCCTTACCAATTCATTGACAAACTTAATTTGTTTTATAGTTAATCTTTTATTCATACATTTAGTTTAGTGCAGTTTAGCTTGCTTTATTTATTTTATATAGTTGTTTAAAAAGTTAAATACAAATAGTTTTTGCGGTTACTTAATGACAAGGCAGGTAACCGTAAGTAACTGTATAAGTAACCTATATTATTGTTATATTTCATTGAGTTAAGTGTTTCGGTTACTTGGTTACTTCAAATTGAAAAGTTTTTATAAAAAATAATTAACTAAAAACTTTTAAAACATCTTACTATTCTAAAAAAAACTTTGGATCTTCCGTCAGTGGTTGCATAATTTTACGCAAAACATCAACCCCCTGGGCGCGAACCGTGTTCCATTCTTCCCGTGTAAAGCTACGATCATGCTTGTCATTCCAAAATTTTACAGAAATCATGCCACATTTAAGACACTCGTGAATTTTTCGAACAGGACTATCGGGCAATCGAATGCTCATAGGTCTCCTTTGTTAAGTTCGTGTGGGATTTTAAGTTATTTTACAGGAAAAGTAAATAAAAAAGGGCCGGAGAGGCTAAAAACCGGCCCTTTCTGCACACAGTGGTTTAACGGGTATATACCGTGTAAAGGGAATTGAGACCCCGAACCACCATCGTTTTCATTTCACAACTAAACATGACTGTGCAACCATCGATCTATGATCTCTATCCCGTCTCTTCAACTACTTCTCCCTGTGATTCACAGGTTCCGCATTGTTCTATTACTTCTTCCGCCTCAAATTTAAGTTTAATGTACCCGTTACCGTGACAGTCGGGACATATTTGGGTCGGTTGGGTGGTATAAAGCGCTCTTTTCATTCTTCCTCCTGTTGTAGCATCGGATGCAAAACACCTTATGGTTTGCCTCCCTCGATCTTTCCTCTTTAAGGTTCTCCCTGAGGTATTCCCTTTCACAATCCTCGCACGGTTGTATTCTATCCTCATCAAACATTGATGTCATATCTCCTCCATATGATATTATTTAACCTGTCCCACTTGTGACGGTTAATAATATCCTGTTTAGTCCGGGGTTCACGAAGCGCGGACAGGGCCGCCTTGGCCTTGGCCTTCCGCAACCGGTCCTCTAAAGACAGTTTCTTCATTCATCCCGCGCCCTGTTCTCAGGATCCCTGTACCATTCTTTCATGTTCTCCGTTTGTTCGGCAAACATTTTGCCAAATTTTTCTCGGGCGTATATATACCCGGCGGTCCCGCTTAGGACAGCCACGCATATAATGGCGATCAAATGCCAAAAATGAAACATCATGCGTCCCCCTCTGTTTTACAGAAAGCTAAGTATTGCTCATCAATATTATCTTTCCCCAGTCTCCATTGAACCATCGACCAAACCTCGATGTGCCGTGGACCGTGCTTCTCTATAAATTCCTGAGCGGTAAGGACTTCGGCGTCCTCTTCCATGCTCATCATCCATGCCTTGACTTTACCCATTGGCTTTCTCCTCCAGTCTAACAGATTTAAAATATTCTTCAGGGGTAAGGGAGAGTTCCCCGTCCACATATTTTTTCTCAAAATATTTGTGCTCATGCACCAGATATTCAATCGTTCGGCTGACCGAACGCATCTCTTTGTGAGCCAGTTGATTTAATTTTTTCCATGTCCCGATACCTATCGTGACGGATTTGTATTTACTTGTGTCCATTATCGTCCTTTGTTAATTGCATTATTTTTTCATTAGTTGAATCATCAATGTAATATGTGAAACCATTAAGATTTATGTAGACAACATCTTCTGCAACTACATCAATCCTCATTTTTCCAATACCTATTTCAGTTCTTTCCATTTTTATTCCTTTCTTTTAAGTTATTATATAAGCATATAAAAGATTATGTCAACCACTGTTTAAAGTCTTCTCCCAATACCGTACTTGCTATGTTAATTTTATTGCGCAAAGCCTTGACAATTCTCTCATCGACAGTCTTCTCGGCAATCAAATCAATGTATGTAACGTTGTTCTTTTGGCCGATCCGGTGCGCGCGGTCCTCGGATTGTATGCGCTTTTCCAGATCATAGTTATTGGAGTAATAAACAACGGTACTGGCAGCCGTCAGTGTGAGCCCATAGCCCGCCGTTTGTTGGTTGCCTACAAAGAAACGCAAGGATGACTTGGGATCCTGAAACTTAAGGACAATGTCCTGGCGCTCGCTATCGGGTGTATCACCGTAGTAGGTGGCCACTGTTTCACTGCCGTACTTTGTTTTAATTGTATCATAGATTGTGCGTATGTCTTGGCGGTAGTTGGCCCAGATAATAACCTTGCCGGATATGAATCCCGTACCGCCCACCGCTTCTTCCAAAATATCCATCAACTCAGTGATCCGGTTGTTTTTAAATATTTTCGTTTCACCGCTTTCCATAATCAAATGACCACAGCTTATCTGGTGCAGCCTTAATAACTGCGTCATGACAGTGGAGGCGGTAAGCACTTCCCCGTTATCAAACATGGTCAGGGCATAGGCCTTCATTTCAGCGTATGCTTTTTTTTGTTCGTCCGTTAGATCAACCTGTCTTTTTGTATAAATCTTTTCCGGCAAATCTAAACACTCAGTCTTTAGGACACGGTACGAATGGGGCTTAAGCAGTCCTGATAACTCCTCAAGATTTTTATATCCCACAACTTTATTAAAAATATGCGTACCCACGTTTGTTTTTACTTGGATGGCATACCTGTTCTTGAAACTATAATAAGAGGAGTGGCCCAAGATCGCAGGATCAAGAAACTCACACTGTGAAAACAAATCAATAGGATCTTTGGTAACGGGCGAGCCCGTTAGTATTCTTCTGTACTTTGCAAGCGTGCTTAACTTCAGGGCGTTCTTTGTTCTAATGGCTTTAGGATTTTTAATGGTAGTGCTTTCATCGATGGCGAGCAGAGCTCTGTGCCCGTTAAGAAACCGTTCAGCGATCCGCGCGCCCTTGGTCGTATGCAACGCTTCCACGTTCATTAAAAAAATGTCAAGCGTCAGGTCCTTTGGATCCTTAATAATGCTTTCCAACAGTTCTTTTTCCAGTTTGTTGGGGGTAGGCGTCCAGGCAACCGTGAAGTCTTCAATGTGATTGGGTAAATGAATGGGGATCTCCTGGCGCTGCCAGTTACGGTATACTCCCTTTGGAGCGATGATCAAGGCGCCGTTAATTTTTCCCCTATCATATAACATGGACATATTATCGATAAGAACTTTCGATTTTCCTGTGCCCATTTCCATGAAATAAGCGTAGTTTTCCTGTGACCATGACTTTTGCAAGGCCGTAATTTGGTGCGCATAAGGCACGGTTTTAAATGGATAATCCATATATTCTCTCCTTCTGTTAATATTCTTTCTAAGTTTTTTATTTAACACTTGCATTTTTAAAAAGCAATAACTATATGTGAACAAAGAAAGCTTATGACAGTTTTTGTAGTACAGGAAAAAATAGGGGTCGATATCACAGATGCTTTACGCTTTGGAGAATTTGAAAATCTTCTCCCACGCAAGGATCAACTGATGATCAGCTCCCAGCCCGTAGTGCATTCACTGAAGAAAAAATTAAAAGATTTTTCTGATGAAGATTATATCTTGTGTCTAGGTGATCCATCTATTATAGCTACTGTCGCTGTTGTTGCGGCGACCATGAACCGTAATAGATTTAAAATGCTGAAGTGGGATCGTAAACTAAACAAATACTATCCCGTGGAGGTTGATATAAATTAAGTATTAATAAGAGGAGAAAGTAATATGACGTCACTGTTTGAAGATTCGAAGAAAGCCATCCAAGAACTTGAGGGTTCGGGCGATGATAGATTAAAAGCTGTTGGTACTTTTTGTGAGCAGTTAGAAACTGTTAGAACTAAAATTGCTGATAGAAAATCAGAACTAAAAAAATTAGAAGAACAAGAATTTACATTAGAAAATGAATCAATCCCAACCTTACTAGATGAGATAGGAATGAAAGCCGTTACCTTAAGTTCCGGCTCGAAGGTAGAGATACAAGAGGTGTATAAGGCTCACATAAGTGAGGCCAATAAACCTGAAGCGTTTATGTGGCTTAGGGATAATGGGTTTGACGATATTATTAAAAATGATATTGTCTGTAGTTTTGGTAGAGGCGAAGAAGACAATGCTTCTGAATTATATCAGCGATTACGTACTGAGGGGCAGGCCCCAATTCAGAAGAGCGGTGTTCATGCTTCTACTCTAAAAGCATTTGTCAAAGAGCAGATCCAAAAAGGTGCGGATCTTCCTCAAGATAAATTTGGTGTCTATGTAACCAACAAAGTGAAAATTACATAGTGAAACTTGAAATGAAAAGGAATAGATATGACAAAGAATGTTGTAACTAAAAAGAAGACTAATGGGCAAGTTGCACAACTTGCTTCTTTCGATACCTTTAAATCTATGGGCTTTGAATCAATCGATGCTCAGGATTATGCAACGCCAAGACTTAAGGTCTTAATGGCATTGTCACCAGAGGTAGCGGATGAGACTGTCGCAGGTGCTAAACCTGGGATGATCTACAATAATGTCACGGAACAGTTGTATGATGGGGAAAAAGGTATCCTCGTTATGCCATGTGGTTTTGCAAGAGAGTATGTAGAATGGAATAATATAGGCACAGGTAGTAATGCACCCGTGAATGTGTATCCGGCTACATCAGATATTCTTTCGCAGACTACTCGTGACGCTCATAATAAAGATAGACTAGAGAATGGCAACTATATTGAAACGTGCGCCAATCACTTTGTCTATGTTGTTAATGAAGGAGGACAGTCATCGAACGGTATGTTGGGTAGTCCTTGCGTTATCACTCTTAAATCAACGGGATACAAACGTAGTAAGAAATTTAATTCTCTTATTCGTTCCGTGGTCCCTGCTGAGTGGCCTATGTTCTCTGGTTTATTCAGAGTTACTAGTACAAAACAAAAGAATGATAAGGGCACGTGGCATACATTTGATTTCGGCTTTGAGAGATTACTCGATCAAGGCAATGAAAAGGACATTGCTCTCTTCACTGCAGCAAAAACTTTTGCTGAAACAGTAAGTAAAGGGGAGGCCAAGGTTTCTCAAGAACGTGCTGAGGGCAGTGCGACCGATACGGCAGACTCTAGAGTTCCGTATTAGGGCATAAAGTGGGGGCGGTAACTAATTTGCCGCCCTCATTTAATTTAACAACGAAAGTTATTATGAGTGTAGAAAAATTTAAAGAAGTTTTTTCCGGTTTAGAAAGAGCACACGGTGTATATGTACCGGGCGAAGTAAATGATAGTGGCAAACGTGGGGGTAAGGCCTTTATAAAAAAAGAACCTGTTACGCCTCAGCATTGGATAGATCATATAGAAGGAAAAGATCCTAGTCTTGGTATTGTTCCCATCATGGATGATGCAACCTGTAGATGGGGGTGTATTGATATAGATACCTATCCTTTAGATCATAAAAAATTAATTAAAAGCATAGAGAAATTAAAATTACCTTTGATTGCGTGTCGATCAAAGAGTGGCGGCGCTCATTTATTTTTATTTATAGACGGTGTTATATCTGCTAAATTCATGCGTTCAAAATTAATTAATTTTTCTGCTTTGTTAGGTCACGCCGATTGTGAAATATTTCCTAAACAAATAGAATTACAAGCAGATCGTGGGGATACAGGAAACTTTTTAAATCTTCCTTATCATAACGGCGATGAAACAATGCGCTATGCATTTGATATTAAAGGAGAATCTTTATTGCTAGATGGGTTTCTTTCTTTTGTAGATGAAAGAAAAATAACAGAAGAAAATTTAAAAAAATTTAAAACAAAAAAATTTAAAACAGTGGAGGAATTAGAAGATGGTCCTCCTTGTTTACGAACATTAATTAGTGTGGGGGTTGAAGAGGGAGGAAGAGATGAGGTGCTGTATCAATATACAGTTTATGCAAGAAAAAAATGGCCTGAAAACTGGCAAGATAAAATTTCTGAATTTAATTTTAAATATATGAAGCCTCCACTTGGGCATGCTCAAGTTACCAAAACTATAAATCAACATGAAAAAAAAGATTACACAAGGTACAAATGTAAAGTTCCTCCAATGAATGGCCGTTGTGAAGCAGCAAAATGTCAATTAAAAAAATTTGGAATAGGAGGAGATTATGAAAGTAGGTTTTCTGATTTACAAAAATGGGGTAAAGATGACCCTGTTTGGTTTTTAAATTTTGAAGAGCATAGATTAGCAATTGACACGGATACTTTATTTGAACAAAAAAAGTTTAGAAAAAAATGTATGGACTCTTTAACTCAGCTTCCTAATAAATTAACGGAAGATGCTTGGACGTTAAAAATACAATCTCTTTTACAAGATTGTGATGAGATTGAAACTCCTGAAGAAATAACTAAGTATGGGCAGCTTGATTCTTATTTATATTCTTTTATTTATGATCAAGGTGTATCGGAGAGAGAAGAAGAGATAGCAATTGAAATGCCGTGGGAAAGTGAAGGAAAAATTTATTTTCAACCCAAGACCTTAAAAGAATATTTAAATAAGAAAAGATTTGTTGCACTGACTCAAACGGAAATACATGCACATGTCATGAAAGATTTAAACGGGGGATCTTTTAGAAAAAAAGTTAAAGGAGTTACTTATTATTTATGGTATGTACCTTCTAGTCCTCCCCCTTTAAAGGAGTTGCCGATACCTGATATGAAAAAAAAGGAGGCTTATTAAAGCCATGATGAATATTATTTTCGGCCCACCAGGTACAGGAAAGACAACCGAACTTTTAGATATTGTAGAGAAGGGATTAGCTAAAGGTTTCGAACCAAATGAAATTGGCTACTTTGCTTACACCCGCAAGGCAGCAACGGAAGCTATTACTCGTGCCGTGGACCGGTTTCCGCAGTATGATAAAAAAGATTTTAAATACTTTAGAACATTACATAGTTTAGCGTACAGAGAATTAGGTTTGAATGATTCCTCTTTAATGGATGATAATGATTACAAAGAAGTATCTGATTTATTAAATGTAAAATTATCTAACCCCGCAAATAAATATGATAATTATGGAATGGGTTGGCAAGATGATAAGTTTATTAATATTATAGATCTTGCACGGATCAAAGACGTTAGTTTAGAACATCAATTCTGTCAGCCACAGACCGGACATTTGCCTGGGGGTATTTTAAAGTTACGTAAAATAGGAGTGGGATTAGAGAAATATAAAAAACAAAATGGCTTCCTGGACTTCACTGATATGATCCTAGAGTTTATTAAACGTAATGTATCTCCTAAGTTTCGTTTACTTATTATAGATGAGGCGCAAGATCTTAGCGCAATTCAATGGAATATGGTAGACATTTTATCTAAAAATGCTACTCATACCTATATTGCCGGGGATGATGATCAAGCTATATTTGAATGGGCGGGCGCACACCCGTGGCGCTTTAAACAACAGACAGGAAATAGAATTATTTTAAATCAATCGTACCGTGTACCGTTAGCCGTGCAACAGCGGGCAAATTCTGTAATAGGCCGTATAGGACACAACCACCGAGTACAAAAAGAATGGGGGGCTACAGAGAGAGAAGGGGTATTAAAACTTCAAACCAATCCCTATCGTAATATAGATTTCTTAAAAGATGATTGGCTAATTTTAGCACGAACAAATTATATATTAGACAAAGTGGAAGAAGAATTAAAAACGCGGGGGATATTTTATCAACGACACAATTCTAAATCCGTGAGTGATCGTCTACTCCTAGCTATTAATAGTTGGACTAAACTTACACGCAACCGGTCTATTACATTAGAAGGCGTAAAGGCCATGTATCATTATATGAATGTAGATACAGGAGTAAAGTATGGATTCAAAACAATGCCACGGGCCAGTGAAGATAAAGAATATACCCATGGGGATTTAATAGATAATCACGGATTACTTTTACCCCAGACTATGCAATGGGATGTAGCGTTAGATCGTATATCTCCAACAAGACTGGCTTATTTATTGGCTTCATTAAGACGAAATCAAAATTTAAACCATGAAGCAAAAGTTAAACTCTCTACTATTCATGGATCAAAAGGCGGGGAAGCAAGCAATGTATTATTATTTTCTCAGTTATCCCACCGTGTTGATGAGGGGTATAGAAAAAATAGGGATGCAGAACGCCGGGTCTTCTATGTGGGAATGACACGAGCAAAAAATGAATTGCACATGGTGCGTTCAGAAAATGATAAAGAGTTTTCAGAAATGTTTTGGAGGGTGTAATGAGAACAAGAGATTATTTAGACAAGGCTATCAAAGTTGTAACGGGACAAAGACAACATGATTATGGGAATAAATATGAGAACCATAAAAACATCGCAGACTTATGGAGTGCTTATTTAGAAACAGAAATATCGCCTCATGATGTGGCAATATGTATGCTCCTTGTAAAAGTAGCACGACTGAAACACAGAAAGACGGAAGACTGTTACGTAGACATGGCGGGATACGCGGCAATCGCAGGGGAAATACAGGATAAAGAATGAAAAAAACAACAATAAGAAGCAAGGATGGAAAACGAACAGTGGGAATGTATCCTGAAAGCTGTCGAGAAATTACTTTTAAGTATAATGATTTTTATAACGAAGAAAAAGATAGGTATGGATGGCCCGAGGACTCCCATTTATTACTTTCTCCTACAAGAATACTTGATGGCACAAAAGATAAAGCTGGACTGGAGGCTTGGAGAAAAAGAGTGGGGGAAGAAGAAGCTAACCGAATTACTGAAGAAGGAATAAGCATTGGAAAAAGTATGCACAAATATCTGGAAAATTCTATTTGGAAATTTTGCATTAATTGGAGGCTTGGTGATGAATGGAAATCAAAATATGCAAACTATCCTCCCCTTGTCAATCCCGCATACCACCCCTACGCTGAGCTCGCAACTAAGATGGGAAATATAATATTGGAAAAAGGATTAAAGGATCGCTTGGAATGGGTCTACGGAGTAGAAGCTCATATTTATTACAGCATTTATTTCCGGGGCGTTATTGATCTCGTGGGAGTTTATGAAGGGGAAGAAGCCATTGTTGATTTTAAAACAAAAAAACAAATGCCTAAAGAAGAATGGACCGAGGATTGGAAAATGCAAGTGGCGGCATACGGAATGGCTCATAATTTACAATGTAGAACTAACATTAAAAAAGGAGTTATCTTGATAGTCACACGTGAAGAAGAATTTAAGCGCATTATTATTGAGGGGGAGGAATGGAATATGTATTATGAAAGGTTTTGTGAAAGGCTAAGTGATTTTATCGCCACTGATAGAGATGTAAAACACAGGGAATATAAGTGGGCGCAGCTGCGATATGATGAAATTCAAAAAACCATAAAGGAAATAAAATAGGAGGCCTATGCAGATACCCTTATTTCAAACTAAAATTGAATGGCTCCCTCCGGAAAGGATACCTGATTTAAGCGAAGCAAAAGAAATTGCCATTGATTTAGAAACAAGAGACTCGGGATTGAGTGAAAAAATAGGGCCTGGTTGGGCCGTGAGTAATGGTTATGTTATTGGCGTAGCTATAGCTGTTGAAGGGTGGCAAGGTTATTTTCCTCTTCGTCATGAAGGCGGGGGCAATATAGATGAAAAGGTTTTTACAAGACAGCTTAAAAAAATTTTAGAATTACCGTGTGATAAAATATTTCATAATGCAATTTATGATGTAGGGTGGTTACATCAAATGGGGCTAAAGGTTCACGGCCGTATTATTGATACGATGATAGCCGGTCCTTTGGTAAATGAAAACGAACCCAACAGATTTTCTCTTGATGAGTTAGGAAGAAAATATGTAGGAGAAAAAAAAGCGCAAACTGCTTTATATGAAGCAGCTAAGGAGTGGGGTGTTGATGCAAAGACTGAGATGTGGAGACTACCTCCCATGTATGTGGGCCACTACGCTGAACAGGACGCATCCCTAACATTAAAACTATGGGGCGTGTTAAGACGTGAAATAGTTAAACAAGAACTTATAGATGTATTCAAATTAGAAACAGATTTATTTCCTGTTTTATTTGAAATGAAAAAGAAGGGAGTAAGAGTAGATGTCGATCACGCAGAGAGAACAAAAAAATCTTTATATACTACAGAGAAAAAGATACTTAAAAAAATCCATGAGATTACAAATATCCACGTTGATATTTGGACTCCGACATCTGTCGCCAAGGCTTTTGATGCGGCAGGGATATCTTATGAGCGCACTGAGAAGTCTAAACAGCCTCGCTTTGACAAGGACTTTTTGTCGAATCATTCTAATCCACTTGCAAGGTTGGTTGTTGAAGCTCGTGAGATTAATAAGGCGAGAACCACGTTCATTGACAGTATCCTCAAGCACGAGATCAAGGGGCGGATTCATGCTGAAATAAATCAAATGAGAAATGAGCAGGGAGGCACGATCTCTGGTCGGTTAAGTATGCAGAATCCAAACCTGCAACAAATCCCTGCTCGCAATAAAGATATAAGCCCTTTAATTAGAAGACTATTTATTCCTGAAGAAGGACAGACCTGGGGCTGCTTTGATTATTCTCAACAAGAGCCACGTCTTCTAGTACATTATGCAGCCTTAACTAAGCTTGAGGGGGCACAGCATTTAGTCGAAGGATATCAATCCGGCAACATAGACTTTCATCAAACTGTAGCAGACATGGCAGGCATTGACCGTAAACAAGCAAAGACAATTAATTTAGGCATGATGTATGGTATGGGCAAAGCTAAATTAGCAAATGAATTAAATCTTACAGAATTTGAAGCTGAAGATCTTTTTTCTAAATACCATACTAATGTACCTTTTGTTAAACAACTAACTAAGAATGCACAAAAACGAGCAGGAGATGTAGGTTTTATTAGAACAATCAAAGGACGCAAATGTCGTTTTAATTTATGGGAGCCATGGGAATTTGGAGCAGGACTACCTCTTCCTAAAAAACAAGCTGAACGTGAGTATGGTGGGTTCACTAGAATAAAAAGAGGGTGGACATACAAAGCGTTGAATAGATTAATACAAGGCAGCGCCGCTGATCAAACTAAACAAGCTATGGTTATCCTATATGAAGAAGGTTTCTTACCTTTAATACAGGTTCATGATGAACTCGATCTTTCTTTTGAATCAGAAGAGCAAGCGAAGAAGATCATTGAGGTAATGGAACATTGTGTAGAATTAAATATACCCAGTGTAATTGACTTAGAGAAAGGTCCCTCATGGGGGGAGGCAAAATAATATGGCATACGCAAATAAAAGACAAGAAAGGTATATTATGACTGAAAAAGGAAAAGAAGCTATTAGAAGATCGAGAAGAAAAGAAGCAGCAAAGTTACGTGCTACTCCAGACGGAAGAATAACTTTAAGATACCGAAAGATTAAATGTGAATGGGGAAAACCTGTTGCTGACTGGTGGCTTAAACAAGATACAAAGTGCCCTGCATGTGGCCCACATGTTCTTTATGACAAAGCTCCCACACGAATAAAAGGAAGAAGCAATGAATCAGAATTAGTTATTGATCATGATCATCGATATACAAGAAAAGATTACAGAAATAATTCAGATCTTTTACCAAGAGGTATTTTGTGTCACCGGCATAATTTAGCTTTAGGTATGGTTAAAGAAAATATAGAAGAACTTAAAAGAATGATAGATTATATAAAGAACTTACCTGTTGGTAGGAAGGTTTGATGTAGAGGTAACAGGGGGAGCAACACGACGCAATGTCCAACCGTAGCGTTTGCTATAGTATGCCTTGGTTTCATACATTTTTTCAATATCTTTTTTGGTTAAATCTGATAAGATCTTGAGTGTTTGTTCTTGCTGCATACAATTGACACTATTTACATTTTTACAAAGACACAAGAAAAACCAACAATACTCTTGTGAACTGTGTCATCGTTTGTACGACAAGACGTGTAAAGGTGTAAAGGTTGAAAATGATTAAAATTTGGTTACTGCTGATGATTATATCCATGCCAGATCAGCCATCGGTAAAATACACAGCCTATATTTATCCTGATGAAGAAAAATGCTTAACGGCACAGGATAGCTATAATATAGCCTATAAAAACAAAGACCAGGATTATAAAAACAAAATAAAATCAGAGGCTTTTTGCATCCCTTTTGACGCTTTCCCTATTGCGGGAATGCAGTCTCCGGTGAGTGCATGAGAATTATTCTTTTAGTTATTCTTTTTCTGCTTATATTGTTTGTGGTAAGTTGCACGATGTATGAAGGATTATCTATGAAGCCCCACAAAACTAGTGTGACAACAACCTATGGACAGGATGAAGTGGACAAGGCTAATGATAGTAAGGATCAAACAAAAGATTCAATGCAAATTACCATTAAGCAAGAGTTTTTATGGAAAGAATGATAAGCAGTGGGGTAACTGACGATTAAAATTATTCTTATTTGTGCCACTATTATTATAAGTGTTTCAATTTGGCGTTACTATTCTCCATACCAAACCTTTATGCGTGACTGTATATATAATGAACACTATGAATGGGACTTTAGCAAGGAATATTGTACCTGGTATTATAAGGAATTATTAAAGGAGGGTTCTTGGTTAAAAGAATTTTTAGAAAATTAATTTAATTTATTATTTATTTGTTTTACTTGTTCTTCTATCACTGCTAGTCGTGCATCAATACGCAATAAATCTAAATCTTTAATGCTTGATTCAAGGGCCGTGACCCGTGAGGAAAGCATCCCGTTTGTAAAAGCTATGCCCGCTACAATGCAGGCTACCCATATCCAATCACGAACGCTTAACATTATACCCCCAACTCTCTAGAATAAAATATTCCTGATTGATCAGGGCTACCGAAAAGTCTTAAGTTTCCCCCCCAAAGTGGTTTGTTATATTCAAGTTGTTGATTTTCAAGATCAATATCAAAACCCCTATCATCTTGCATCTTATTGTATCCTTCTTGCAAGACATTGGCTCCTCGTTGAAATATTCCTTCATTGGGAAGCTGGTCCCTTAAATTAAAATAATCAAGAAGGTTCATTCCTGAAACATCCGTCCCTGAAAAAATTCCGTCGCCTATCACAGTATTATTACCTGCGGGCATTACTTGATAACCATCAGATAAATCTAAACCGGCTGCATTTACATTTATCGGAGCCGTACCATCGACGCTATTAGCAAGAATCTCATTGTTTCCGTTTCCAAGATTATAAGCTTCGGGTGTACCGAGAGCTTCTGCATATCCTAAAGGAAATTCTGTTCCCGGCAAACCTAGAGTTTCAGGATTAGCGTAGGGAATATCTCTTCTCTTTCCCTTATCAAATAAACTTTTTAGTCCCTGTGCTACCAAAGGTCCCTTTTGCAGGAGATTGGCTACTGGATACATTTTTGCATACGCTTGAGGATTTGTATTCTGTAAATTTCTTGTCGGGTCTATATAATATTTATCCTTTGTTTCTCTAAATATATCATGACCGGCACCGGTCATGATAGGCTGGCCTGTCCTAGAAGAACGAACAATTCTTCCGTCTGGGCCCCCCTGTCTTAATACACCTCCTGCTTCTATGGCGCGTTCTAATCCTAAGTCAGTAGTGAATTTATTCTGCCTGGAACGGAGGTCCTTCGCTTTATCTGTATCCCCCGACCTAAGAGCTTTTTGAACACGGCGATCAAGACTACCAATGCTTTCTTTTATCTCATTGATTTTATCTTGCCGCGTTTTTTTCGCTTGCGCTTCAAGGTATGCCCCTTTTGTGTCTGTAAACTCTGCCATTATATTAGCCGCCTATCGCTGTTAAAGATTTTTTCTTCCCAAACGTGGACTCTACACCCAATGCTTCATAAAATCTATCACGAATTGCGGGGGTTGACGCTACAATTGGTATTGATTTAACTATTTCCCGAAGAAGTTTTTTCTTTTCTCCTTGTGTCATGAGGTCAGCGATCCCCTCTAAGTAACTCACGAGCCTTGTTACAACAGGACCCATCAATGCTTCAACAGGACCAGATCCAAATCTCTCTGCTCTTGCGGCGTCCATTAAAAACTGAACAGGGCCTAAGAAACCTGTTCTTTCTACTGCCCTTAAAAGTTTCTCATTGAGATCTTCATCTTTATAACGTTTACTTCCTTCAGGACCGTATTGTAAAAACTCTCTCAATTCATTACCAAGAGTTGCAGCGATAACCATAATCGCCCCAACAGAAAAATACTTTGCGGCATTAGGCACCCCTTCATAAAATCCCGTGTCTTTTACTTCACTAATCCATCGTTTTAAAACAGTGTTAGAGAAAGCCACTTGGAAACCTTTTAACTGAGAAAACAAAGCGAGCTTAGGATCAGACATCCACATAGGCCTTGTTACGGCCCGGGGGTTCATAACTACTTCATTAGTATATCGTACTCCGGCTAATCTTACTTGATCTTGATAGAAAGGAGTTGCTTTATATTCTTCCACATTTCCTTTTCTGTAAGCTTCGGAACGAACAAAAGCAACAGCGTCATTTGGATTGACACCTAATTCTCTTAGTTGTTCTGCATAAACTTTATATCTTCCTGTTTGTGGTAGTTCTTCTACGCTTGTTAAGTCTAATCTTTTCATGTTACTGGATAAGAAGCGTGCATGACTAAACACCATATTACGCCCTGAAGCATTAGCCAACATTCTATTCCATCTAGTAAACTGAGAAAGAAAATTTAGACGAAAAAACTTTTCTGTAATTTTATTTGTTTCTTGTCCTCCACCAAAGGCAGCCGCTTGTCTTTCCAAGACAGATGCTTCCAAACCTAATCCAATATCTGCTACGGCTATATCAAATTCATCACGAGGGAACCGAGGAAAAACAGAACGAACAATTCCTTTCATACCACTAAATAAAGACTTTAATATAATTGTCGGACCCGCACCACCACGTGTGAGTACCAGGAATGGTTCGCTTAAAGATGATATAGTAGCAAAAGGAAGAGTAAGAATATATCCATAGGTAATTAAGGCCGCATTTAATTTACGAAAAAAATTATTTTCAATGGGCTTGTATTGTTTCTGTAAAGCCTTAGCTATATTAAACATCCTTTGTTTTTCGTTTTCAGTCATTGGACGTCCTTTAGCCTGAACTTCTGCTTCAATTTCATTTATACGTGATTTTAAAATTTCATTTTCTTTCCCAAATCTTTTTGCGTATTCAACACGGCGTATAACACTATCACGGTAACGGTTAAACACATCAACAACATTGGTATTAATAAACGGGCCAAGTTGTTCTGGATCTAAATTTTTTAATTTTCTTTCACGTTCAATGTTTCCCGCTTTTTTAGTAGGATCCATCTGCCCTTCTGTATCTGTTAAATTCATAAAGCCCCTGTTTTCAATAACATCACTTACTGTTGCAGCGGGATCTGTAAAACCATTTCTTGCCAACATGTTTTCAAACTCTGCTCTAAACTTACTATCGCTTTGTAATTTTTTATATTTAATCATAATAGGAAAATAGTTATTTACTTTCCCTGGCGTAAACCCAACAGTCTTTCCTTCAAAGGCAATGCCTCCCCGTGTATGCTCTGCATCGATAACGTATTGATACAAATCTTCAAAGCCTTCCCGTATAAGTTTTCCTGCTTTAATTACATTGGCTGGAATTTTAGCTTTATTTTTAGGATCTAAATTAAATTTAGGATTAGTTAATATTTGATAGAGCTGTCTATTTGTTTTTGCTTTTAGCCTCGATGTAAAAGGAAGACGCAAAATTTTTGAAATACTTTGGATAGCTTGTTCTACTTTAGTGCTATATTTTCCCATGTTCATTATTATAGCTTCATCTATTGTAGCATCCTGTACTTTTTTCTTACCTCGACCATCATCAAAATAGGCAAAATCTGCCCGTACGCCCTCAGCAGTTTTGGACCGTGAAGCGAGATCATCTAATGCACTCACTGATTTTCCCACTGTTGCATTAACAAGAGCGTCCCATCCAAGACCTAAATTTTTTTTATACCGAGTTAAGAAACTCGTATCAATTAATTCCGGCCGTTCAGATAATATTCCATCTTTACCTAAAACATTATAGCGTATTTGTTCAGGGCCTTTTTTATAATAATTAGCAGAAATAGGACGGCCACCCATATCGTATACCATTTGTAATGTTTTACGTGCGGGCTTATCAACGATATTATTAATCTCCGCTCTTTGTAGTTTTAAAAAGTCTTGTTCATTATTAATTCCGTCAGGAAAAACGGCTCCGTAATTTTCTATAATTTTTTGTTTATCCGCTTCCGTTACTTCTTTGTTAAAAGTAGTAAAGTTAGGATATTTAATTACAGTTCCTTCTTCTATATCATTAAGTTTTAATCCGGAATCTGTTGGAACATTAGCCGGTAAAATATTACTGACTATTTGCGCACCTCCACCAATAGTCGTGCCGCCTATGGACCCTTTAACCATAGAATTAAGTAGTCGACTTTGTTCTTCTTCTTTACTTATTTTAAATCCAGTTACTTTTTCCGCATCCGACATAAATACTTTTTCTTGGGCCATCTCTGTTACCCCTTCAATAACCCCTACTTTACCGCCGGTCATAATTATACCCGGAACCGCTGCCGCTGCTTTGGTTGCTATTCCCGTTGATACACCAAATACGTCTTCAATTTCTTTTATGCTTTTAACAACTCCTCCCCCTCTTTTAAAAGCCTGTAAAATTGGAATCATTGTTACAGCATCTAATGAACCGGATTTAATCCCCGTAAATAAAGCTGCCCAGTCATCAGGAACTTCACCCACAGGAGATCCGGTTAATCTTTGCATGAAGTCTTTTTGTGTTTGCGATGCTTCCCCTACACCTAATGTAACAGCAGGGATCAGCGCACCAAGTGCCGTGACCGCCGCTTTCCCGTACTTAATCGCTCTTAAATAAGGAATAAAATTAGATAAGGTACGGGCCCCTGTAGCGCCAGCCGCTAAAGGAACTAGAGAAGGCAGCGCCTCCCCAATAGAACTGGCTACAAAGGAACCTAAATTTTCGCTTGTTACATCTTCCACTCGCGCTACTTCAGGTGCCCCCACTGCTTGGGCTTCTAGTTTATTTTTTATTGAAACGCCTCTGCCATAATCAGATAGATTTTCATTACCAATTAAATTACCATAAACTTCCAGAGCGTCGCCTGTTAAACTTTGTACATTATTCCATTGTCGTTGAAGGCCTTTCGTAAATTCATTTCCATCATCATCCTCTTCGGGAACAACATCCTCTTCCATACCAATAGTGGTACTCATTTCATCTGCAAATAATCCTTCAGGAATTTCTATTTGAGTTGTATCAACAGTTTCTTTTAATCCTAAAATTTTTGCAGGGTCTAACCAACTCTCAACCATTTTACTTTACTTCCGATACATCTGCGCCTACTTTTTCGAATTCGGCTATAACCTCGTCTCTTGTCTTATTATGCTCTTTCATTTGTTGCTTGACGATCGCTTCGGTTACTGGAAAGTCTTTAAATTGTTCAAGTATTTTTTCTCTTTCCGCTGCGCTTATTGTGCTTACTGTACTTGTAGCTCCCGCTGTATCTTGATCTCGTAGTCTCTCGATAGTTGTTTCTTTAGGTTGTTTCCAATCTCCAGGAAGCCAATCACCAAGAAGCTCTTTGTCAAGGGTATACATTATACTAAAGAGATCTTTGGTAACTATTTTATATACAGGGCTTATATTTTCATAGGCCTGATTAAATAATATATCCTGACTAGGAGGGAGTTCACCACCAGTTACCGCTTTATTCGCTAACATTTGCATTTCATTCATGATGTCCAGAACAAACATTTTCGCACCTTTGTTTTCCTCACTAATATCCTCATCTAAACCCAAGCCGCTTAAATCAAAGCCTAATCCTTTTTCTGGATTGCCAGTAGCAATCTTTAATAATACATCTTTTTGAAAGTTTGTTCCAAAATCATATTTCTTTGGAACTGTTTTTTTATTAGCTGCTTTAACTCTTTCCTTTTCTATATCTAATTTTCCCGCAAGCATTGTGTTAAATAAAGTCCCAGCAAATTTTTGTTTGGCTGCTTTTGTTTTATAGCGTTCATTAATTTCATTTCTAACCGCCTCAAATCCCGTTCCCAGCACAGCCTCATGAAACTTACCAGGAGTCATAGCTAATTTTAATCCATACATAATTGTTTTAAGGGCCAGGTCATCTTTTGTTTGATCCAACGCACCAAAATTATACCCTGTTTCTTTCGCTGTTTCCGCTATAAGTTGAGCCATCGCTGACGTGCCTGCCGGAACAGCTTCATCTGCGGCACCTAAACCAACAGTATCGGTACCGGCCGTAGCCGCGGCTGTATCCGCTTTATTAATGGCCTTGTCACCATCAGCTACTTCATCCGTCGTTACAATTTCCTGCTCCGTATCCTCAATTGTTGCGACGCCGTCGTCTTCTGTTACTTTTGATTTCTCTACAATTTCCTCTGCTTTTTTCTTTCGTTGCTCGTCCAGACCAGACGCTTTTAAATATTCCTCTTCAACTGAACGCATACCTTCCTGTTTCTGCTTTTCGATTCTTTTTTGTTTTAGGTGATATTCAAATAATTCTATTGGACCTACTTTACCATCTTCATTTAGATCTGCTCCATCTTCCAAAGCCTGTTTTCTAAAGTCGCTTAACTCTTGTCCTTTGTCTTTCAAATAGTCGCTTACCTCTTCTGTTTTTTTATCCAACCATTTTCCTGCACCCGTATCGTCGAATTTGTCTAGAAGTTCATTTTTTTTATCATTAATAAAATTTAGTCCTTCCTTAAATGTCTCCGCATCAATAATATTGTTGTCACGATCACTGAATAATTTGTCCACTTGTGCGTTAAGACTATCCACTGTTTTTTTAACTGCATCAGTACCCCCCTCTATTGCCTCCTTAAAAATACTAGTGTCCACAGAATCTGCCGCACCCGACGCTTTTAAATATTCCTCTTCTACTGAACGCATGTCTTCCAGTTTCTGGTCTTCAATTATCTTGTCTTGCAGCAATTGATTTTCTTTAGAAAGCTCAGCATTTGCCACGTCTGAAGCACCAAAGACATTTTGAATAATATCAGCACCCCCCTCTATTGCCTCAGGGATAATAGAGTCTTTATACCAATCTGTAACCTTCTTACTTCCTTTTTTTAAATCATCTATATCTACACCAAATATAGAACTTGTTGTAGGAAAAGCCGCCTCTGCTTCCTCTATAGTCGTGGTGCTTTCTTGTTTTTTCGATTTTAAATAGTCTATTTGTTCATTAAGTTCTTGTTTTCGTTCATCTGACCATCCACTACTAATAGCCTTTTTCCAACCATCTATAAATTCTCCTGCAGCTTCGCCTACTTCTCCCCCAAAATTTTTCATATCATTGTAAATGTCTAGAGCAACTTCTACAGACTCCCCGGCAGCCTCAATAATGTTTTGCATTCCTTTTTCGGAAACGTCAGTTAAATCTACTTCTTCTTTTCTTTTTTCAGAAATTGCGTCTTTAACTTTCATTCTATCAGCCGCTGATAAATTTTTAAATTCTTCGGTTCCCGGTTCTACAATGTTGGTGCCTTGCAATATGTTTCTTTTAATTATTTCTATATTTTCGTCTCCTGATACTTCGCGTTCCGTCTCACCGGCTAAGTTTTTAACTTTAGCTTGTTGAAGAAGTTCAAATAATTCTTTTTGATTGGCTATACCAAGTAGTCTTTGCGCTTCCTCATCTTCCATTTTATCTTTTTTAGCTATTTCCGCTGCTACTTCTGGAGGCAGATTAGCAGCATCATATACTGTTAAATCGGATTCAACTTGAGCACCTTCATCAGTACTTAAATCTTGTTTGTTAATCATTTGAAGTTCTTTTTCTTTTTCCAGTAAATAATTTTTAAGGAACTCTTCATGTTTTTCACTTGGTTTAACCATTCCTCCCGGCGTATTGTACATATCAAATATAGGATCATACATCTCAAGGCCATGCTTTTTCAAAAACTCGCCAGTACTTCTTCTTGTCGTGAACCAATTTGAATCTATGGGTTGACCCTCTCCATACCAATCAAAAAGCCCCGCTTCGTTTGCTTTATTAGCATTCTCTATAGCTGTTTGAAAAGCTTCCATATCCTTAGGCACGCCGTCCTCACCAAAGCCGCCACCATAAAAATTCATTATCTGTTCTATAGTAGGAACATATACTCCGCTTTTTGCGTAGATAGGTTGCTGAAACATTCTTCTATTAAGAACATTTTCCATTGGTTAGCCCCAAAGCCCTTTATTATATGCTCCCAATCCGGCTAATCCCAATCCTGCAATTTGAGAATAGGGACTAATATTGTCCGAAGGACTGGTACGTGTTGTATATGTTGAATAACTGGACGGCTGACCCTGTAGAATATCACTTGCCCATCCCATTCTAGTAAATGGTTCAAGTTGTCTTGCTTCTTCAGTTCCTCTTGCCGCATCCATACCAGCTTGCATTAATTGTTGATTTAATCCTCCAATGCCCATTAGTGAACTAATATCCGTTAATCCTGCTCGTTGGACATCCAATCCTAATCCCGCTTGGGCTCCTCCTAGTTGACCTAGTTGTGTTCCAAATTGTCCGAACCGTGAACCAATACCACTAAGCCCTGCACCTAATTGTCCTAATCCTTGACCTCCATAAAGAGATCTTTTCTTCGCTGCTTCCGCTGCTTGTAAAGCTTGGCCATACCCTGTCGATCTGGCTTGTCCTACCCTAGCTGCGGTGTCCGCTGCTATCGTTCCTTCTACCACTCCTTGCCTTGAACCTCCGAATGCTCCATATTTTTGAGCAGCATCACCTGCTTTTGTAGTAGCAATATCCCCTTGTTTTATAATTTCATCTGTCACATAATCTTGATAAGGATCAAAATATTGACTAATGTCTGCGCCGGTTAACGCTTGTGAACCTTCTTGCATTAATGGTGCGCCCGTTTGCAGTAGATTTGCGCCCTGCGTGAGCCATGGCATTCCTTGTTGGAGTGCTGCAATACCTGAACCTAAAGTTCCTTCAGCCGCCGCTAGATGAGGAGCAAATCCCCCAAGACCGGCACGGCCCATCCTCATTGCTTCTAATTGGTCTGGGCTGAAACCCGCAACTTGATAAGAAGGTATCTGTCTTCCTATACCCGCTCTCCCATATCTTCTTAAATTAAAATCTTCTTCGGTTTCAGTAAAAGCACCTGATTCATCTTTCCGCCTTTCAGCGGTAGGATCACCAAAAATAGACGCCAGTAATTGTTCTGAGCGCTGTTCAATAAAAGGAGCTTGCCTTACCGTTTGTTCTGTTTCTGTTACATCAACCATTATTTTTTACCTCTCGATTCCATTGACAGTTTACCACCTTTTTCTAAATGATCCATCATATCATACATAGGTCGTGAACCGCCTGCATTTTTAACAGCCTTGGCTGTTACAACAAATTCGCCATTGCTTAAGTAAGCGGGGATTTCATCACTGGTCCCTGTTCCGCGACCCGTGATCCCTCCTTCTGCTCTTTGAGCAGTGGCATAAGGAAATCCTCCTTCTTTTAAATTAACTATACCACCTTTAGCTAAACTAAAAGGGACAATATTACTACCTGGATTATATGTATTAGCTTTAGCTAATTGAAGTAGTTGTCCAAAGTCACCAGGATATACATTAGTGTCTACGTACTCCTCCGTTTCCTCATCTTGTGCAAACATTCCAGGAATCATACCACCTAGAGTCATTGCTGTAAATATTCTTTGAGGGCTCCAGTCACCCCCTGCTTCTCCCTTTTTCCTGAAGATATCCAGCCAGTTCTTCTTGGTTGCGGCGTCAGCTCCACCAGACTTGTAGCCTGTGAACGCAGGATTATCTGCATTTTGAAAATATGTTGCTGCTTTAGATTCACTCATACCTCCTCCGGGTAGATTACCCGCTCCTGATGGAACAACCCCTGCATTTTCCAGCGCCGCTCTTCTTAATAAACTTCCCAAACCTTCTTTAGATATTCCTTTAAATATAGAACTTCCTAAAGATCCAGCACCAGCATCCAGACCAGCTTGAGCTGCCTGTGATCCCTTAGCAAACTTACCACCAAGCCCTGCCATAATACCAGACATAAGAGCCTGTTTTGTATCTTGACCTGCTATTTTACCACCAGCAAACCCTGCGGCGCCCATCATTAAAGGACCCACACCGGGAATAAAAGATGCGGCAATTGGTAAAATAATAGGTGCAGCTTTTTTTAATTTTTTAAATAATTTTTTAAGAAAGAATTCCGGCTGCCCTGTTACGGGGTTAATCGAATTAAAATTACTGCCTACAATATATTCGGTTGGATCTATTCCTAGATCCGCCATAGATTTAAATACTTGATCTCGTAACTTAGGGTTCTTTTCAAAAACCTCCATGGGGATAATGGTTTCCCCTGTCGCTACGTGAGCTAGCGTGTCATCTTCATATCGTCCGAAATCTTTAAGGGCATCGACCGCTTCTTGAAAGTCGGCTAATCCGCCCTTAACTAATTTAAGCTTGTTCATTTATCTCCTTATAATGCATTATATCAATGTAGCAAGGAGGCGAAACTTGAATCATGGGCCAATTTAATACTTTATTTATATGGAAATTATTGTTATATGACAAGGATATTATGGCGAAGAAGAAAGTCAAGCAACCTGAAGTAATTTATGTTCCTTCTTATCCCACTGCAGGGCGACCTTTAAAGAAGGATGAATGGGCATTTGTACAAGAGAACTTAAGGAAATTTAATGAAGCCACAAAAAAAACAAATAAAAAAGTCTAAAGAAGAAACTATCGAGTTCCAGGCTATTCGACCTTTCGGTCCAACAATAGTAAGGGGAACACTTCCTAAACACTTACTTGAATTGATGGATACTAAAGCAACAGAAATGCTAGAGGATGAAAAACTTTCAAAAGAGTTTGATCATTCAGGATCACTAGCAGGGAATGTTAAGCAAGAGGTACGTTTCCCGACTGAGTGGATGGATACAAATGCATTTCTTCCTATGGTAAGCTTCATAGGAGAGATGGTTAAATCCTATATTTCTATTCCTCCTGCTAATGAAACTATCAAACCTGAATTTGTAGGTAAATTGGTTATGGAATCTATGTGGGTTGTCTCACAATATGCAGGGGATTTTAATCCTTTTCATATCCATGAAGGCCAACTATCAGGTGTGTTTTATTTACGGGTTCCCCCAAGCCTACCCGAGGAGTATGCAAAAGAGGATCATTATCCTACAGTTGGTGATATATGTTGGTTTGATGGAAGAGCTTCAACATTTAGTGGGCATAAATTTCAACACTCGCCTCGAGTTGGTGATATATTTTTATTTCCAAATTGGTTAGCACACGGTGTCTATCCTTTTAGAACCCCTAATGAAGAAAGACGATCCGTGTCGTTTAATCTTCACCTTATTAAAAAAGAAGAAGAAAAACAATTATTGAAATGATTAATATTGACAAGACTCCAATGGTCCGTGTGACGTGGTTGGATGCTCGTGATACAGAAACAGGTTGGCTCGATATTAAAGATATTTTAAAAGCGCCTCTTGCTACATGCCAAGAAGTAGGATGGATGGTTGTTAATAGTCCTGAAAAAATAGTTATTATGCGTTCTTACAGTAAAGATAAAGAAGACATTACTGGAGGAGGAGCCATTGCCATCCCCCAAGGATGGATAAAAAAAATAGAATATTTAAAAATAGACTATGCAACACAGTAAGGAAACAGCATACGTTCAATACGTAGATAATTTTTTTAATGTTGAAACATTAGAATCATTACAAGAAACACTTATTAGTTTAAAATATACCGAAGTAAAAAATGAAGAAGGACAGCATTATGGTCAAAGACACACCTTTCCTCTCCATCAATTTAAAAATGATCCGGTCTTGCAGCGTATTAAAGAATTCTTTTTTCCTTATACAGATCTAGAACCAATATCTATTCATGCTCATTTGCGCCACAATCAAGGAGAACCTAAAGTACATATTGATACGGATAAAGGAAACATAGCAAATTTTCTTTTCTTTGTTAAGGGAGAACCATTATTAAATAACGGAACCGGGTTTTTTATAGGTAGTAAACTTTCCTCACATATAGGATTTGTAGAAAATCGGGCTTTATTTTTTAATGGCAGTAAAATATGGCATACGGACTTACAGGGATTAGGGGAAAGTTCTCCACGCTATACGTTAAATATTTTTTACAGACAAAAGGTTTCCAAAGATGCCGGGTTCTAAAATATTTATCGGAACCCCGTGTTATGGGGGAATGATTTCTGTAAATTATTTTGAAAGCTGTTTACGTTTAATGTCTGAATGCTCCCTAAATAAAGTAGGACTACAGTTTGGTACAATTGGAAATGAATCTTTAGTAACGAGAGCTCGTAATACATTGGTTCAATTATTCATGGATCATTCAGAGTATACCCATTTACTTTTTATAGACGCTGATATTGGTTTTAGTGAAAGAACTGTTATGCGAATGTTAGAACTGGATGAAGAAGTAGTGACAGGAGTATATCCAAGAAAGACTATTGATTGGACAAAAGTTATACGAAAAGTAAAAGAAAAACCCAATATTAAAGAAAATGAATTATTAGCTTCTTCATTACAGTATAATCTTAATGTAAAAAATCCAGAACACGTGGAAGTAAAAAAAGGATTTATAGAAGTACTGGACGGCGCTACGGGTTTTATGTTGATTAAAAGACAGGTCTTTGAAAAAATGGCTAAAGCTTATCCTGAATTAAAATTTAAATCGGATCAACATTTAAATGACCCCCACGATAAAACGTTCAATTATCATGATAATTCAAATTGGAATTATGCTTTTTTTGATACCACGGTTGAACCAGAAACTAAAAGATACTTGTCAGAGGACTATGCTTTCTGTAGACTATGGCAGAAGATTGGTGGGACCGTATATGCTGACATTACGAGTGGGCTGACGCACTATGGGACTTATGCCTTCAAAGGCAATGTAGGTACTCAATTCTTGCCACCGAAGAAGAAATAATTTAGTATGTGGTCTTATGCAATTAACCGATTTAAAATTTCAACCAGGTGTAGATAAACAAGACTCCCCTTATGCGGCGGGAGATGATCGACGCTATATTGATTCTCAATTAGTAAGGTTTCATTACGGAAAACCCGAAAGGTGGAAGGGGTGGGAATACCTTCCCAATCCCAATGAAACCCTTATTGGCGTGGTCCGTGATACGCATTCCTGGGTTAGTTTAAACGGAACCAGATATCTTGCTTTGGGAACCGATAGAAAATTATATATATTAGTAGGCAGTGGACTTTATGATATTACACCCATTCGGGAAACAGAGAGTTTAACAAATCCTTTTGCGACAGTAAGCGGTAGTCCTATCGTGACCGTAACCGATGCGTCGCATGGAGCGGCACTGGGCGATTTTGTTACATTTGACGACACTACCACCAACAATGTTGTGGACGGTATAGAATTTAACAATGAATTTGAAATTACGGAAATTGTTGATAGCAACAGTTATAAAATAACCTATTCCTCGGACGCTACGGGAACAACAGCGGCGGGAGGTGGATCGGTAACCGCAAGCTATCAAATTTCTGTTGGCCCCGCTACATCAACTTATGGATATGGTTGGGGTGTTTTAACATGGGGATTAAGTACATGGGGTACCGCTAGGTCTTCATCAAGCGTCACCATTAATGCTCGTCAATGGTCATTGGATAATTTTGGCGAGGACTTGATTGCTACCGTCTTAAACGGGGGCACTTATCAATGGGATACTTCAGGAGGCACAACAACTAGGGCCGTGAGCCTTGGTGCAACAGCCCCGGTAGCTTCTCGTTTTTCTTTAGTATCATCTGACACAAGACACTTATTTTTATTTGGCACATGCACAACAGTTACAGATGCAGCCACGCAAGATGATTTATTTTTTAGATTTTCTGATCGTGAAAGTTTGACGCAGTGGGCACCAAAATCGACAAATGAAGCGGGATCATTGCGTATTGCTGATGGTTCCCGTATCATAGGAGCGGTAACATCAACAGGTCAAATCCTGGTATGGACTGACCAATCCTTGCACGGTATTCAATTTGTAGGAACTCCCTTTACATTTGGTCAAAGACAATTAGGAGCCAACTGTGGCTTGATAGCACAGCATGCAGCCATTGATGTGAATGGTAAAGCTTTCTGGATGGGTGATGATGCATTCTATATGTACGATGGTGTTGTTAAAAAAATGCCGTGTTCTGTACAAGATTACGTATATGATGACTTGAGTTACACAAACAAGAATGACATTGCCTGTGGCATCAACCCCGAATTTAATGAAATTATGTGGTATTATCCCTCAGGCAGCGCCACGCAAATTGATAGAGTTGTTGTCTATAATTATCTGGAAGGAACGTGGTATACGTCAACATTGGGAAGAACCACGTACCTGGGAAATTACACCTTTGAAAATCCTATAGCCACGCAATATGATGCTGCTTTAGTGGCCAATGCCACTACAAGCACAGGAGTAACCGATACTCCTTACGGCGTCACGGCGGGAGCTTCCTATGTATATAATCAAGAAATAGGAAACAACCAAGCTGATGGAACTGCCTTAACAGCTTCCTTAACAACAGGATCAATTGAAATTGCAAATGGAGATCAATTTATGTCAGTGAGTAAATTTGTTCCTGACTTTACTTCCCTAACAAATAATGTAGCCGTTACTTTAACATTGGAGGATTACCCTCAATCAACAACAAGTCAAACTACTTCAGGTAATGTTACTAGCACCACGACTAAAATTAATGTAAGAGGAAGAGGACGATCAGTAAAATTAGCTTTTGCAAGTGATACTGTGGATGATACAAACTGGAGATTGGGATCAATGAAACTTCAACTTAGACCGGACGGAAGAAGATAATGACACAGTACGATCCAAATGATTTAAAGAGAAGGCAATTGTCCTTGAGTGGAATATTCGGACTTGCAGGAGGGCCAAGACAACCTCAATACCCTTACCAACATCCAATTCAACAGCCACCTAAACAGTTTGATCCGTGGGGAGTTAAGGGAATGGGAGAACAGATAACGGGATTTGGTGAAACCCTTGGAGGATACGGAGAAACCCTTGGAGGATATGGCGAGCAGCTAGGAGGATTTGAAGAAAGACTTGGAGGATTTGGTGAACAGTTAAGTGGACTGGGAGACAGGTTTGGTCAACAAATTAGTGGACTGGGAGACAGGTTTGGAGGAGTAAATGATAAATTAGCAAAAATAGAAGAAGGAATTGGAAGCTTACTACAAAACAGGGGATCAGGAATGGGAGGAATGGTACAGCCAAATTATGGATACTCTCCTTATAATATGTTATTAAATTCTTTTTTTGGAGGATATAGATAATGGCTAAAATAACGATTACTCGTTTACCTAATGCCACGTCTCAATATGAACCAAGTCAATTTGATCAAATGATTCGTTTACTCGAACAATTAATTTTAAATTTAAATACTTCTTACTCTCAGGATATAGAAGAAAAATCTTCTGGAAGGAGTTGGTACCTTGGCTGATACTTTTAAAAATGCCGGTGTAGATTTAACCACAACTGATCCAACAACCATTTACACGGTTCCAACAGCGGCTCCAGGTATAACAGGAACTGCTCCTATTTTTCCAACCACAGCCGTAATTAAATCCATTATCATATGCAATGATTCTGCGAACACCACTGAGTACACCATAGAATGGACGGACAGCAGCGCTTCGGCAACCTATAAAATTACCAATGATAAGACGATTGCCACCGATACCACCTATGAGGTTTTATCACAGCCTCTGGTTCTGGAGGAATCGGACTTGATTAAAATTACAGCGAACGCCGCTAATGAGATTCATATTACTTTAAGCGTACTGGAAATAACAAAAGGGGATTTGTAATCGACCTTCATTCTTTATTTATTACTCCTATCTTTTCTATAAATTTAGCAGGCTATGAAAATCTTACTGAAGTTATAAAAAATATTCAAGAGAAAGAGCCCATAAGTGTTGAAGGAAAAAGCACTGATGGGGGATGGCATAGCCATGATTTTTTACATGAGGATAAACAATTCGCTAAATTAAAAGCAGAAATAATTGAAATGACAAAAGAGACAATGAGTCACTTATCCATTATTGATCAAATAGTTCCTATAATTACTGGTATGTGGGCCGTGGTCAATGGGCCGGGAAGCAGTAATCGTTTACATAGTCACCCCTATAATAATATGTCGGGGGTTTTTTATTTACAAGTTCCTGAAGATAGCGGGGCTCTTGTCTTTCATGATCCTCGTCCTCAGAGTGAAGTCCTGGCTCCTCCTAAAAAACCAGGAGAAAGCATACATACCTCTTCCCGGGTTTCTTGGAAACCCAAGCAAAATGATATACTGTTTTTCCCCTCATGGCTTACCCATGAAGTGGAGAAAAATAATTCACAAGAAGAAAGAATTGTGATAAGTTTTAATATTGAATTAAAAAGGAGAAACAATGGCTAAAATCATAGAAGAAGCAAAAGTCTTGGGGGAAATTGATGCTGGTGATGGTCGCATGGTTCCTCACATTAGATGCCGTTCAGAAACTACAATTACTAATACAGAAACAAATCAAGAATATGATTCAGAAGAACACGCTACCAATGATGTAGCTGATCCTGGAACAGAAACGAAAGAAGAACACATTAGACGAGACGTTAAAATATTCGCCCCGTCATTGGCCGACATGATCGGCGCAAGCGATAACGATTAAGCGCTACAGGCTTCACATTCAATCTCGGTTTCAGTGCCGTTAAGCATTACTTTTTCATCGGAAGTATCATGACAACCACACCCCTTAAGGTGCTCGGCCAGTGTCTTTTCTAGTCTTAAATTATCTCTCTCCGTAGCTAATAAACGTTCGTGGTAGCGGCTCACCTTGTCAGCGAGGACAGCTATAGCCTTCAATACTTCC
>Ga0208449_1000333_pt1 | contig 36688 bp, 37 predicted proteins | sample MalvireepMed_s17_FD_184247 | JGI IMG/M metagenome (GOLD analysis project Ga0208449, IMG submission 184247) | Marine viral communities from the Global Malaspina Expedition - Malaspina viral metaG DeepMed_s17 (SPAdes) (version 2) | ecosystem: Environmental > Aquatic > Marine > Oceanic | place...
ATGTTTTGGTTGCCGGTGGCTGCTGCAATGGCTGTGCCAGACAGTGCGCCTTTGCCGATGGCAATGCAGTCGTCTGTCGAAGAAGCGTACGCGCCAGCATCTTTTCCGAAAAAACTGTTCCTTAAACCCGTAGTTGAATAACCCGCAGTAACGCCAACAGCGGTGTTGTAATCGCCTGTCGTAACTGCTGCTAATGCGTCTGCACCAAGCGCAGTGTTTTCAAGACCTTCCGTACAAGCACCTAAAGCGCCCTTGCCAACCGCAGTCAGAAAAGTCGCACTCGTCGCTGCATCTGCTGCACCACTACCCACGGCAGTTGCGTTGCTGCCGGTGAATACACCGAGTGCGTTGCGGCCAACCGCCGTATTTTCATCGCCAGATGTGGCTGCGGATAATGCAGCCGACCCGATTGCTGTGTTATTTATTGCACCGTTGGTGGTTCCGTCCAATGCGTCACGGCCAACCGCCGTGCTGTTCGTGTCTGCTGAACCGCCACTACCCAAACCGTGGCCAATGTCCAGACTGCCGACGAGAAGATCGCCAGAAAATGTGGCGAGGCCAGCAGACGAGATGGTGAAGCGTTCGGTGTTGCTAGTGTAAAACTTCAACGCACCCGCTTCACGCAAACGAAAAATACCATTGACACCAGTAGCATCCAGACCAATTGAAATGCCATCACTTGTTGTCGCGCCAGTATCAACGTGCGTTATGTGAACATAAGAGTTGTTGTCGGTATCGGTTTGGTGAATAGCCAACGGATTATTCGCACTTGGCGGCGCTTGGCCAATCCCCACAGCGCCAGCAGATGAAATCGTCATCCGTTCATTATTTGACCCAGCATCGGGACACGTTGAAAAGACAAGCGCAGTTGCCTCGTTTGCGTCAGCAGCATTTTCTTTTTTAGCCGCAATTGACGCACCCTCAAACGACGCGCTGCTATGCGGCGAATAAAAAGACAGTTTTGGCCCCATCCCAACGGCCATATCTATACCTTCGTCTTTAACCTCTAACCGCGCCACCTCTAGCGGAGCCGTTCCAGTTGTTGCCGGGATTTTCGCGTGAAGTGTTACAGCGGGGGTGATGCCAATGCCTAACTCCGCAGCACCAGTAGATGCGTCTTGAATGATAAACACACCATCTACACCGCCGTCAGACGGTTGCCATTGCATCATCTCGCCAGCACCATCAGATTTGATGATGGGTTCGTTTTCGACGGTCGTGCCGCTAATCGTTATGCTTCTAGGAGGAGTTAATACTGCACCCATAATAATACCTTTCTGTTAAACAAATTCAGTATACGCAAGCCGGGCGGCAGTTGATGTATAGGCTGCACTAATAGTGACCTTACCAATATATCCCTCAACACTTACCGTCGCACCCAAACCATCTTTATCTGATCCTCCACCGGGTAAAATATACTGCCAAGAAGAAGCAGTAGCAGCATCGCCCAATTTAAGATAAATCTTTACTGTTCCAGTATTGGAAACAGTAAACGATTTCCGATAATTATTTATTGCCATTATCTGCAAAGATGATGTCGATGAAACTGACACATCCCCGTCACTTGTGTTTGTGGAATTGACAGTTGTTCCACCCGCTACTGTTCTTACTTTCATAATTTAATATCCTATAAAATTTAATCTGCTGATTTGCCCTTGCTGCCTATACACTTTATCACACTCCATTACAAGCATTCCTTCTGAATTACGATCCTCCGTGGCGGCAATATCCGGTTGACCGTTTGCTCTCAAATAATCCGCATAAATTCCACGGATTAGATAATTTTCAAAAATTTTCGGTATTAAAACTTTAGTCCAGTTAGAATCTGGATAATCGGCCCCCGGGACAATATCTGTTTCTGTTCCTCCCGTGTTATTTTTTCGAATGTAGAAATGACCTGTGGTTGAGTAGTAAATTTGAGTGGTATCTGGATAGGCAGTAGTTGAAACATAAACATCACCATCCAAATCGGGTCTAGAAATTCTGTATTCTACAAAAAGCGGCGTTGTAGCCTTGAACACATTAATTGTTTTACCAGAATTATCGCTGCTATCAGTAGTATCATCCCGTAATATGTAACCAACAGTAGAAAGAACAGTAGTTTTTGCAGGGTCTTTATCATAAACTGCAAGAATCTCTCCAGCATCCGAAGGATACGCCATACTACTTACGTCAGAAGTCGTTGTTACAACCGTAGAAACTGTCTTGATTAAATCCGGCCAATATTCTGTTTCCCAAGCGATAGCCAAACGAGTGTTTGCTAAGTCTCTAATCTGTTTAAAAAAATGGTTAGGTAAATTGTCCCTATCCAATCCAGCTAATTGGGAAACTCCATGAATAACATTGCTGAATTTAAGCGTTTGCATCGACTTCTACCCGTTCGTTTGACCCATACACTTTGCGAAAAGTAACACGACCAACTGGAGTATCGTAGTATCCATGTGGTTTTTTTCCTCCATAACCAACTTGTATTTTCTTGCTACCCCCACTTTTAACTCTGCTCTCTGGATTGTCACGTAAATATTCCTTCATAAACTTACGATCATTCCAGCAATCATATCCAAGGCGTTTGCCCCAGTAATGATAGGAGGTTGATTCTATTCTTGCCCGATGTTGGCCAAATTTAGTAGTGTGAGATTCGTTTTGAGATTCTCTGGCTACACAATCGGATTGGTTGACCCGTGAGTTTTGATGCTCACGAGCCAACCGTTTCCGAAGTGAATCCCCCACAAGGGAAGTCATTTCATCACTCAACCCTTCGGGGGCGTACATATTAAGTAGCAGACACGCAATCGTAATACCCAAAAGCCTTGGGATTGTATACGATCAACGCAGCAACCGCTTCGATTAACCTCGCCGGGCCACCACCGTTATCAGTCAATTCCTTGATCTGCGGCAGTTTGCCATAACGGATTTCCACTTGGTCAAACGGAATAACATATCCCTTGAAATTGACCGCGCTTCCACCCTCCGCAATGAACGTGGACGGATGCAACCGAAGGCGACCAAAATCACCCTCAAACACATCAATTACGTTGATAAACGCCTTTGCGGAAGACTCCGTATTAAAGGTCTTGATAGCAAGACGATCAGCACTACCCGTTGCAGATTGCGTAAACGATGTAAAGTTACGCTTCAACGCAGAACCACAAAGCAAATCGTAATCACGAATTGTTCCGGTGTTCTCGAAGATCGTTTTCAGCATATTCTGAACATCTTCTTCGGCAACCTCATCGGCTTTATTAACTGTAGCTGCAAGACAACGAAAATCGCTGTCTACTACCTTATCAGATGCACCACCACCAGTACCAGAAGCATGGAGAAACGACCCCATAGACTTGGTAAGATAGGCATTTGATCCATTATCAATCTGTGCATCGGCATCGTTCAAGAACGTCAGTTCCATATCACGCTTAATCTCAACCAATTTCTTGGCGATTCCGTTCGCAAGTTCCGATTTTATACCAGCAACGATTTGAATCTCATTTGCCAGACTAGAAATACGAAACGAACGTCTGAATATCTGCGCGAAGTTATTCGCCAATGTACGATGTCTGCCGGGGTTAGCCGTAGCATCTGCCACCAAATTAGCCGCCGTTACGTCAGTTCCGTCAACGGTTCCCGCCGCTGATGGAGCTTCGTACTCATCCATTTGCCAAGACATTAAAACATTGCCGGGCTTCTTACCTTTTCTCGCCATTGAGGTGAAAACGGTAGATTTAGCATCGACATTGCTGATAAGGTCTGACAAATCCTCTCGTCCTCCAGATTGGAGGGCGTTATATCCTGTTTCTAAAAGAATTGCCATAATGATTTATTCCTTATAAATAATCAGTTTCTAATATTTTCGCTAAAGCATCTTGATCTCCGCTAGTCGTGAAGGCTTTTCTAGCAGATTTTGAACGTGCTTGAGTCGGCTTATCCACAACTGGAGCTTGACTTGGAGCAGATGGTTGACTTGGAGCCTTGGCTTTTGCCTTTGGCTGTTTGTCGGTTGTCATTTCCTTATAAGCCTGTAGTCCCAATTGGAACATAGTCACATCAGCTTTCCATGTTGGGTAGTTCTTTAAGCCGGGGCGATTTTTTACAATCTCCATAGCTTCTTGATACCCCACGGAACTCCGATCCTTCCAATATGGAAAAATCTGTTCCACTCTCTGGCTAACGTCAGTTTCTTCTCGAAGGTAGTTTTCTTGTTCTGGAAGATGTGTGCGTAGTGCTTTTCGGGCATTGCGCTTAATCTGCATCACATCCTCTTTAGAATATGACACTTCCTCCCCTTGAGAATTGGTAACTTCAGTTCCATCTGCATTATCCTCTGCCCATTCCATAATCTCTTCGGCCTGTTCAATTTCCTTACTTACTGCCGATACAGATTTCAAATGGGAATATGGATTGTCTTTTGCAACTCTAGGAAGATCACTTAAATCGTCCTTACTATCCAATTCCGCACGAAGGTCTTTGATTTCGTCTTCCAAACCATCAACCCTACCTTCAGCTTCCTTTCGCCGGGCAGTTAGCTTGTCGATTCTTTTCAGGAGTCCTTTATGGGGATTTTCCCTTTGTTCTTCGACCGCTTCCTCTGCCTGTTCAACTTCCGCAGAAGGTTCTTCTTCAACTTGAGAAAGATCACTTTCAGCTTCTCCCTCCAACTCACCACTCGGCTCATCTTCAACAGGAGGCGATTCCTCATTTCCCGCACTTTCCGCAGCGGGTTCGTCTGGCACATCAAACATCCTTTCCAGTTGATTTGCCAACCCATCGGTGTCCAAAAGTTCACCAATGTTCGTTGCAGCTTCCGTCGATTGGGGAGTGCTGCTTTCTCCCTCTACTGTGTTTTCACTCATGCTGGTTTCAAGCCCTGCAAGTTAGGCAAACAGCGTTTTTAAGGATACGCAGAAACCCATAAATTCTATTGATTCCCGTAAAGAACCAAAAGTTACGGAAATTAAAGTTTGGCTTTCCATTTCTGTCAAGCATTTAAATCTATCTTTTTATCAGGATTAGCATTTTCCCATGCTTCCGTTAAAGAGTGCATAAAATCAGTTAAGGCTTCTGCCCTTCCACATTGATGACTTCTAATGTCTTTATCCATCTCTTGGGTAAGGGCTTCTGATACTTCCACAATAATCATATCCTTTAAACGCTTCAATATGTCCTCCCAAAGAGGACTATGATCAAATTGAAAATGTGATAAATCTTGCATATTAGGTCAATTGACTAACTCCAATTCGACCGACAGTCTTGTTTTCTTCCTGCATAACTGACATTTGAAGATTCTTGGAGTAGTTTTCAAATAGTTGTTGGAAAACCTCATCTCCCTGTAACGCTGACTGTGCTTTAGGATTTCTTGATACAATGTCTTGTGCATATTGCATTTTTGTTTTTGCTGCCGGATCGTTCTCCACATAAGTAGCCTCATTTCCAAGCATCATTAAACCAATCTCGGTCTTAACATCATTATACATCTTCTGGCTGGCAGTAGCTTGGTCAACGATTAGTTCTTCGGCAATGTCGGGACTAATGGCTTTAACCACCATTCCAATCAACTTGTTTCTATCCAAAACTCCACCGGCATCTTGTGGAATAACGTATTGGCTTATCGTAGCCAGTTTCTTATCCACATATTCAGTATCCAATTCCCGAACATCATACTTCAATACAAAATCAAATTGCATCATGTCCGATCTAGGAACAACTCCAGACCCTGAAATCTTCTGTATTTCTTCTTGCGATAAAAATTGCAAACATAAAGCAAACATCTGCTGGTAGGCTTCAGTCCAAGTTGTTAACCAGTTATTCACCATTCGTTGTTGCTTTAGTTGTGTTTGAACTGGAGGTACGCCTTGATTTGCCCTTCCGAAATAACTGTCTGCCTGTCTTTCCACAATATCAATGAGGTTTAAGGCTGTGTTGGGCGTTCGTGCCGGTGGTCGCATAAATTCATAATCTCCCTGTTTAGTTACCGGAAGTTGAACTGCGGGGCCAACTTTATTAGCCAATCCAATCCTTTTATTCACCATGATGGGTGGAAGAGTCTCAAAAGATGTGGAATCAAATATTGAGTCTCGTTGAGTCTTGATTTCATTTTGCCAAGTCTCACATATTTCTGGAACTCCACGGGACTCTACTACACGCCTTTTAAGCCGTTCACGCCTAAACTCAATAAACGGATACCGACAATGAACATAATCTAAAAGTTCATGTTTGGCATAAATATCATTTCCAGAATCGTCCTTTGTGTATATTGGACTGAAAATAGTATAATAAATACCGGGCATATTGTTTTCATTAACCTGCCTAGTGTACGCATAAATAACTTCGATAAGATTGTCTTGTCTAGTTATTGTATCGTTTACTGATAAATTAGTAACGCTTTGTGAAAATTCAAAAAACTCCACAGATTTACCCGCCGTGTTTATAACCTTCTCAACCCAATCTTCATCCCAATCCTCGTTGACTATTTTAGAGCGTAGCTCTGCTTCAGTCAGAAAAACCCGTCTGAAAATAACTCTGGCCGATTGAAGGTCAGTTGTCTCCGGTGGAAACGTCACATCTTCCCACGGTTTAAGAGCAACAATTGTTGGTTGGTTAACAGCAAGGTAAGCAACCGGAATATTCGTCTGGCCATTTTTTCGTAAGTCTTTAATGGCTTTTTTAGCATCACTATCCGTAGCATTAGGATATTGGGCTTTTATTATTGCAATTGCTTCATCTTCTCTATCTGGATCGGCTATAATATCTGGAAAATCTCGTAATGGATCGTCCTGTTCCAATTGCTCAAGCATTTGAATAATTTGATCCATTGTGATAATAGTAGGTTTCAAGGCTACCCGTTGATCCCACCCCACAAATAAAACACTCCATCCATACTGCAAACCGTGTTGGGCTAGAAGTTCAGCTTCACGATTTATAGTGTGGTAAAGTTTAGTATCCAGTTGCCAATGCATCATTTTATTCGCAACAGCAGCTTGCTCCACATCTCCTATTTCGGTAGCTGCTACTTTTAAAGTAGCCCTACTAGCTGCCGTAGTAAGGACATCCACACAATCATTAATAATAGAATCTGCAAGAGGAATTCTAGTGTCACTCGCACCTTCCCACGGAAAAGCCTGATCTCCTTCCGAAAGATTTTTACTGTGTTTTTTTCCATCATCACTTTGACCTGTCCATCTGGTAAGCCGAATATTATCAGCTTCCGAAACTTTAGTCATCGAATACCCATCATGTAGGCTCCGCACATATTCCTTGGTTAGTTCCGCAACATCTGGCTTATCCTGATGTTCAACTAACTTATCATTACTCATATCCATTTTTCAATATCCTTGAACTTTTGAAGCTGCAAAAGTGTTGTCTGATACAAAGATGGGTTCCATAACAGCCAAATATCTTAACGCATCAACCGGGTCTTTTGTTGCACCTTTTTCTCCATCTCTGTTTGTCCATTCCTGTAAAGAATAAATTAGGTTTCCACAATCTGAACTAATGTATAAATTAGGTTCGTTTAAAACCGATATGGGTTCGTTTTGATCATAATTCAACCAATCATTAAGTATCGTTAAACCGTTAGCGATGGATATTCCAGCCGCTTGGAGAAAATACATAGGCTTTTCTCCTTCTTCAAGCAAGTCAATAATGCTAGTTCCTCCATCTCTTCCAGCCGCTTGAGTTGCTCCAGCACGGGGGTCAATATATCGTTCCTCTATTTTCTCACCATTTTCGGCATTTTCAATAATATCCTTGATTTCATCAATGCCTCTGCCTCCACCAACGCTTTGTGCGGGGCCAATAGACCCATCTGGTTTTTCGCCGGGGATAGCCCACTCTCCATAAGATTTTCGATCTGGCCATTCTCTATAAATATATTTTCTTCCCTTATCATCCACTCTTAACCAAAGCATGAACCAATTTCGGCTCCATGCTGGATCAACAACAAAATAGTTTGTCCCTTCTTTAGGTATCTCTTTGGGGTCTAAAACATGATTGTGGCTAAATTTTGGAAACTGATTGCCTGTGAGGTTTTGGGCAAATCCATAAGCTCGAAGTTTTATCTGAATGGAAGTATCTCCCTTTAAAGTCCTTTCCATTTCAGAAATAGGATTATACGGATTCATCGAAGTGAAATACCATATTATGTTGCTATCGGCTTTTCTCCCTTGAGCAATGTATGGCATGTGTCCAACCTTACACCCCGGCACGTTTACATTATCTGGAAGCAAAGGACTTGGCTTTGTCTCCAAAATCTTCATTCCGTTTACGTATTCTTTTACTGTTGGAGTATAACCATCTACTGGGGTGAAGGTAACTACTAGTCTTCCGCTTCTAGTTACTAACCTAAATCGTAGAGTTTCAATCCATTGAAGAGGTACGAGTTCGTCGGCCCAAATCAAATCAACTTCTCCACCTTCAATTACCCGCATTTCCTGTGAATAATTCATAAACCAACATTGACTGCCGTTTGGGAAAACAAACGTGTTTTCTGTAAAACCGTTTTTTTGGCTATAACTAACGTTTTGAATCTTGGTTTTCTTTAAAGTTTTCCACTCTTCTGGTATGTATTTGTAAACCAAGGGTTGTTGATCTCGAATAGATGACTGTGCGGTCATGCCAAGTACCCACACTTTGGCATTTTTCTTATTGGTAAGCATCCGAATCACCTTTTTAGCGGCATATTCGGATTTTCCAGCCCGATTACCTCCTTGAATTAAGAGTTCAGATGATTTTTCCCATAAATCATCAGTATCTTTCCAATTTGGAGGTTCATATCCATACCTAAATGGATCACTTTTTTCCAATCGGATAAGTTCTTCTCGTTTTTCAAGAAGCTCAATTAGTTCATCAAGCCCTTTCTTACCTCGTTTTTTAAATTCCAGCATTCGTTCTTTAGAAGGAAGTGCCAGAACCGGATGTTCCGTTGGCTGAAACGCCATATTATAATATGTTAATTAGGGTCTTTGGTTTTCCATTCATCGCCATCATTATCCTCTTCTTCTTCCTCTTCTTCTTCTTCTTCACAAGAGACAAGATCAACCGATTCTAATAAAAGCCAAAATTTAGCTTCTTCCAAAACTCCAATCATTTCACTATAAGTAAGATCAAATTCAGCAGAAAAGCGTTCGATGACTGATTCAACACCTTCTTTAAAAGCTGTTATTTGTAATTCTTTAGTCATTTTCTTCCCCCGCGCCATTTGTAAGAACTTCTTACCTTTATCTAGACGATATTACGATCCTTTTTGTAAAAAAATTTTCCATGTCGAAATCCATTAATGATGCGCGCGCTCGCGCACGTGCAAGCCCCCCCGCCCCCCTGCGCGTTCGCGTGCGAGGCGATTTCTGGCCGTTTTGTTGAACCAAATACACCATTTATTGTGCGTTTTCATTGGCTTTTCTGTGTTCCGCACGCATGTGCATAACGTACAAGGTCACCTCGCAAAGCTATGATTTATTCGTGCCGGTCGTGCCGGAAATCAAAGCATTAACGTCCGCGTGATTGATGTGAACGTGTTGATGCTGCACGATTTGCCCTCCTTCGCTGGTCAAATCCCGTATTTTGTCAGATAAAATGCCCAACAAGATCGGTTTTGAATGGGGCGGCAAGTCTTCATAGGTGTCCCGCAGATGATCCACGAGATCCGAAGCCAACTCCATCATGCTTTGCGCCGTGTTCCTCCTCCAGTTCGGCACAACGTCCCGATTCTGCTCCCTGATTAGGGCAACCGTGGTTCGGCCAAGGCCAGTATCCACGGCAAGCTGATTGATTCCCCTGCCCTGCTTTAGACCATCCACAACCGCATCCACTTTGACCTTGGGAGTTTTGTTGTGGCCTCCGTGCTTTTTCTTCGCCGCCATGCCAGATTGATCCACGAATACCCGGCTGTGGCCAGAAATAAAAAAAACAAAAAAAAACATTGACCGGATGATTGGCCGGGTGTCTCCTTTGTTTGTTCTGCTCGTATTCCACGGGCAAACAAGGAGAAAGAAAACAATGACTACAGAAAACAAGAACCAGATAATTGGGCCAATGAAGCCCAAAGCAACGCCAAAGCGGCGCATGACAAAGGCAGAGGAAGATTCATTTTTGGATGAATTCCCCTATTTGCCAAACGATAGAAAAACAACACCAGCCGAAACCCGGTTAATCCGCAACTTGCAGGGGGTTATGCTATGAGTTTAGGACTGATTCTCCATAGTGGAGCAAAAGAAATTGACCGGGCAGACATTCCCAATTACAGAACTCCTGAACCAGAAATGGGGATGCGGAACGGCAAGGAAGTAGTGAAACACAGACCCATACCGCATGAACTTTTGGTTCGGGCAACCGAAACAGAGCTAAAGTTTCACGGTTTTGAGGTAGCAGATCAAGCCTACGGCATGACCGAAGATGGCAACCGTTTTTTCGGAGTCATGGAACTGCGCGGAAACAACCTAGATGGCAACGAAGGCAACGCCGGAGACTATCGGCGGATGCTTGGCCTCCGAAACTCCCACGACAAAACCTTTGCCGGGGGTTTGGCTATTGGTTCCCGTGTCATGGTTTGTGACAATCTGGCCTTTTCGGGAGAGCTATGCTGCACCCATAAACACACGGCCCACATTGTGGAGAAGTTAACTGGGATGATCCACAAGTCAATGGGCGGTCTAGGTCAGTTATTTGACTTCCAAGATCGAAGGATCAAGGAATATAAACAGGCTGATTTAGCCCAAACGGAAGTTTCCGACACCATAATCAAACTCCTTGAAGGAAGGGCGATTGCGGGAACTCAAGTGTTAAAAGTTGTCGAGGAATACCGCAAACCTTCAAACGAATGCGGAACCCACGGCAAGCTGTGGAACCTGTTTAACGCTGTAACGGAGCAAATGAAAACAGTTCATCCGGCGACAATGTGTGTCCGAACCCAAAAAATGCACAAAGTTTTGGATGATGTGTCCGGCCTAAAATGGCAACCGCTGGACTTGGGCCAAAGGATCATGCAGCCGGGGGATAGCGAAGCGGAAGCAGTTGACTTCCAAGATCAGGAATAAAAATAACCCAATCCAAGGCCGGGCGGCTAATAACTGCCCGGTCTTTTTTGACAATGAAACTTACAAAAAAACAAGAAAAAGCCATTGAAACGGCAAAAAAACGCTGGGACACAACACACCAACCGTTCCCAATGATTGCCGGAGACGGGGCAATTGTTCTCCCTGTTGGCGGCACAGAAAACAAACCACACATGTATTTGGCAATCGAGCTGGACGGACACACACACTCCTGATGAAACAAAAAAAGAAACTCCGAAAACGTAAAAACCTGACCGCAACCCGAAAAAAACGGATCGGGCCAATGCAACACAACCAAAACCGTGTTTTCACACACGGCAACCAAAAAGGCATTCACGAGATGGGGTGCAAGCAAACGGGGAAAGTCGGCAAATGGATGCGCTAACAAAATTCGTGGCACGATCCACAAACCGGAAACTCGGCCCAATGCCTTGTTCCTACGTGGAAAAAACCACATGCCCTCCGGCTTGCCCTCTGATGGGGGCAGGGTGCTACGGGGAGGCCGGGCCGGTGTCCATCCATTGGAACAACGTAAAAACCCCGTGGAGGGCGTTTTTAGGCCAAGTAAAGGCCATCCCTGCTGGGGTGCTTTGGAGGCATGCTGTGGCCGGGGATCTACCCGGCAAAGGCAACTCCCTCGACACAACCCAGTTGTGGCAACTAATCCACGCAAACGGGCAATCGCGGGGCTTCACGTACACCCATAAACCCCTCTCGCATTCGTTGTACCGGCAAACCATCAAGCGTATCAACGAAAACACTCCGTTTACGATTAACCTCTCGGCAGATTCCCTGCCTGAAGCAGACACAAAAGCCTTGTGGAAAGTCGGCCCGGTTGTGGTTGTCCTCCCATCGGAAACCGTGCTATCCACAAAAACCCCTGCCGGGCGGCACGTAATGATTTGCCCGGCCACATACAACGCAAACGTCAACTGCCAAAATTGCGGTATCTGTGCAAAAGCCGGGCGTGATTTTATTGTGGGCTTTCCGGCCCACGGTAACAAAAAAAGACTGATAAACGAAAGGATAGAACAAAATAGACAAGGAGAAGTTATTGATCATATTGGGGTTTAGTTTTCTAATTTGGTTTGTTGGGGTAATCCTCGCAAGCTGGTTTGGGATTCTATAAAAACGGGCGAGCCGTGCCGCCCTCGATGCACGGCAATTTTTTTAAAATGAAACTAGCACCAAAAGAGTACGCAGTAACAAAAGACAAGGACGAAGTCGTTCACATTCAATGGCATTGCATCCATCACACATGGCACGGGGAAAAATTCCTGCTTTGTGAAGGACTCCCAAACCACGTTGTATTCATCAGGGAATTATTGGACGAGGCTGGATACAAAAACGTGACTTTAAACAGCACCAACATCTGAACATGAACCGCGAAGAATACTTGAAACAAGTTGCGGAAACGTCCCGCTCTTTGAGTTGGGCTTGCACCAATTACATGGTCGGAAAAACGCGAGGCACAATCGAGGAAGTTGGAAGGCTACAAAATAAACTCCGTTGTCGCTACGGTTTAACTTACGCCCAAATCCTGAAAGCGTCCGGATTGCCTGAAGCTGATTTTGACGAGATACTTTACTTGGCCGAAACAGACTCCGAATTCGTTAGATACGGGGATTATTGACATGAACTTCTTAAATCGAAAACAATCCAAAGCAAGCTGCAAAGCCATTGCAGAAACCGCTCGCGCTCACAAGTTCACAATTATTTCAAACGAGTATCTCGACGATCTCGAACGGAGAATTGCAAACATGGTTCGTGAGGATATTAAACGGCTACCGTCCAAGGGCAAAACAGTTTATCCGTTAATTCGGTAGCTGTTCCAATTCAATCCCAAACTCTTTCGCAAGGGAAACGGCTGATCCATCCTTGGAATAAACCTCTCGAAATATTATCTTCTTTATTCCATTAGCCGCTGCCAACCGCATACAATCCTGACACGGCATCAGGGTACAGGCTAAAAGAAACCCCTCGTCAGGCCGGATATATCTCAAAGCATTAACCTCGGCATGAACAACCCTCTCGCGTCTCCGATCCCGGTCACTCCAATCAATTTCAATTCCGGCTGGCGCACCGTTGTATCCAATCCCGGCCACGGAATAATCCTCTCGTAATACGCAAGCCCCAACCCTCTCGAAAGGGTCTTCACTTCTAGCCGCTCCTGTCTCTGCTAATTTCAGAGCATATTCCTCCCAAGATATTCTCATTGTTCGTACCAATCTATGGCTATAATAACCATGAAAAAAACAAGCATAAACAACGACGAGGCTGCTAGTATGTGTAAGATCATTTTCTTTGCTTCAAAGCGTCCAGTTCCATTGAGTAGAGGTAGAACCATAAATCCATACATTCCTCTTGTGCTGCCTTGATCCGTTGGAGTTGGGTCATTTTAATCATGCCCTTATCTCCATTGGGGTTGTGTTCCTTGATTCCAAGGTTGAATTTCTCCGCTGCTCGCAATCTAAATGCGGTTAGCCCCGCATCTCTTATTTGTTCGTCTGTCATTTTTCCTTTCTATGTAGTTGTTTCATCTCGTTGATGAATTAACTTACTAATTTCCCCCGGCAATACTAGTTTAGTGGTGTTGCCCAGCTTTGACTCAAACACACATAAACAAATCCAGCCTTTCTTACTGGAAGCTGTTTGTTTTAGTTTTACTGCCACTATCCTAAACCGGGGATGGTAGTGCCTCTCATAATTGAGCGGTTATCCTACCAAAATCCTCTCGTCTGCTAATCCAAAAATTCTCCCCGGCAAACGTGATCTGGACTAATGGTAAAAAATCCAGTTGTTGCCCCGCTTGCCGGGAATGGTAGTGTCCAACAGCATTGCTGGATTATCCTACCAAAATCCACTCGTCTGCTAATCCATCGGGTGCTACCAATGATACCAATTTCGGGGAAAGTTTCCATAAACTACACCTAAATCCATTTGTACTAATAAAGTTCAAAACTGGTATCATTGGTAGCACCCGTTTAGTCTCTGGATTGGAGTTCCCACCTGTTTTTTCCATGTGATCTGTACCACTTAACCCTCTCTGGCATAGACTTATGGAGCCTCCGCAAGTATGTCTGGAGTGCCGTTGGGTAGTAAAGTAGCTTTTTTATCTGATCCTTGTAAATTGAGTCTCCAAATAGGGCTAATTCGAGGTCTTCTTGGCTTCCTTTCCACGATCCATTTTCTGGAATCACAATTATGTCCAACAACTCCATCAAACGGTTTTCGTGGGTCATTTCAGTCAGGATTTCGACCAGTTCAGGGTGTTGGAATGCCCGAATACCAAACCTTGACTCCTTATACTCTTTTGGAATCTCATATTTCTCCACAAACTGGATAAAACCCGGTATTTCGGCACGTAAACCGTCCCAAAAGTCAACCCTACCACGAGGACTGTCGGAATCCATTGGCATAACGGCCACGCCAACCTTTAAAAGCATGATTTTATCTTCGATAGATTCTTCGAGGGGAGGCAGCATGATTAGATTTTCAGGTTCATCGTTGACGCTGATGGTGAGTCTCCATATTGGGTATAAGGTGAGTGCTTCCTTGTGTTTACCGTGACAAGATTGGAGTGAGTTTACGCACATATCCTTGATTTTGGAACCAAAAACTCGTCTGGAGGGCATGTCAAAAAAAGGCACTTCATCGGCTATGCAAAGGTGTTCTGCTCCAAACAAATCCCCGTTAAATTCGCTCTTGCCAACCATGTAGCGGTATGGCTTTTCGGCCCGGCCTCCAAGCATTTCTGTAATTATGTCTTGAAATAGGTTCTTACCGGCGTTTCTAGGGCCAGCGAGGACTAGGGCTTGCCCCGGCATTGGAAATCCCTCTACAACGGCTTTACGGGCCATCTTGAGCCATCCATAAACCAGAGGTCGTTGGTCTATTTCCTCCCCCTTGAAAAGCTGATCCACTACGGACTGAATCATGGGGTATTTTTTGGATTTCCCTTTAACGATGTTTGGGTCGCAAGTTACTAAAACTCTCCGGCCATTCATTAGGTAGCATCCGGTTTTGATCCCGGCCAATCTCCCGGCAAAAGCTACTGCCTTGCCATAGGATACGTCTGCCACAAGTGAGTCGATGGGAGACATGTTTTCATCGTCGTTGGCCCGGCCTCGTAATCCCCATGATTTAAGGATTAGTTTTAGGGTTGTCTTGGTGTATGGCACGTATTCTCCAAACTCGTCTTGGACGTAGTATTTTTCTGATGGAGGATAGAACCAGATGGGTAGCTGGAGACGATGCTCCAGTTCAATTTTTTTAAACATGGTGGGTTATTTAGGGGTGAAATATTTTGGATGGTTAAAATATAGGATGGGTTGGCGTTTGCCGTTTTCCCGTTTGCCGTCAGGCATCCTTACAAACAAGGACTTATTCCAAGTGGCGGTGTCTGCTCCAAGTCTGGTTGCCTCCTTGAAGAAGGTTATCAGTTTTTCTTCTGGAATATCCTCAACATGAAACCAACCGTGCAGGGATTTGTTACCAGAATGGACAACGAGTGTAACTGGAATTATTCGGTCGAGGTTGTGAAGGAATGCGGCATGGTCGGCATGTTCTCCCCTATCAAATTCCACGACCAGATATTTTCTTGGCCCGGTGTTGTCTAGGGTGTGTTGGCTTTTGTTTCCGTTTTGAGCTATGCCCCAAATACTGGACATTGGGGAAGGCACAATGAATTGTAGGCTTTCACATTTATCCTTAAAAAATTCTAGTGGAGCGGTTCTAAAATCGCTTTGGCTTGCTCCACAACAAACGAGGGAATCTTCTTCAAACAAAAGTTTTAAAGCCCCAAAGCAATCAATTTCCTCCGCTCTGGTCACAGTCAAACGATTCAACAAGGCTTTACGTAAACCCTGCATTGGAACAACCCGTTTTATGAAGGCAATGTAATCATCGTCTGGCTTGTCCCATTTGGGACGTTTGATTAGCCCGGTTTTTTTGATTGAGTCGTAGGCATTGTGGACTTCGTTTATCTGTAAGGCACGTGTGGCATTTGCATCGCAGAATTTTTCAGCCCCATCAACCTCAATCCCCGCATCAATGAACACACAACAAACGTGGTATATCCATTTGTGGACTCCCTCACCTGAATCGGGGCATGGACTAATTGGCAGGTTCAGAGTGTTCATTTTGGTGGGTTGAATGGAGGATTCCACAATCATCACGCCTACCGCTAACTGTTATCAGATCGGCCTGTTTCAATTCAGAAATTCTGCCGCTTATGCAGTTAAGTCTTCGATTCATTTGTTCAGCTATTTCTTTGGAGATAATACCGCTTGAACGTTTAATGATTTCATAAACTTTCGCTCTATCTCGCTGTTTAATAATTGATGGTGGATTTGCCGCCATGCTCTCTATATTACCTCGGTGTCTTTTTTGGCATATATCATCTAATACGTTGAACTCGTGCATCAGCGTGGTGTGTTTGGTTTTGTTATCCATTTCAAGTCTTCCTTTCTATTATGGTTTATTTTGTGTAGTGTTTTGCTTCTATTGCTTCAGCGGCAATTGGACAACCCTCCAGCCATTCGGGGGTGATGGACATTAGGTTTTCTATTTCCTGTTTTGCGTCCTTGTCTTCCTCGTCAACCTCTACAATAAATTCATCGTGGACAGTCCATATTATGTTGAACCCGGCTTTCAGTATTCGGTAATAGCAGTCTGCGAATACATCTCTGGCTGTGGCTTGGACTATGTTTTCACATAACTTACCCCCGTAGAAATTTCTTGGTGCTGCCCCTCTAGTTATGGAGGCAAAGTGTTGTGGAAATTCTGCATTTGTATCGTGGCACTTGCAGCTGAAGTATGAAATCCATCTTCCACTAGGCAGTTGCAGTCGGTTGTCCTGTCCAATGTCTGCCATGAATGCCTTCTGCCGTCTTCTCCAAAAATCCACGACCATCTGGTTTGATTTCCGATAATCCCTGACAATCTTCTTGGCCTCAATGTCGGTCATGTCCACTCCCCAATTTTTAGCGACTGCCCTGAACTTTTTAGCCCCGCATCCGTATCCCAATCCAAGTACCCTTACCTTGGCTAGTTGTCTGGTTTGCTTGTCAACTGTTTTGGCATCTGGAGGTAGCATTGTAGTTAGTGCGTGGGCTTCGTATAAATCCTTACCGTCCCGTATAAATTCTAATAGTTCGGCATCACCGCATAACCAAGCTAGGCATCTAGGTTCAATCTGCGCTAGGTCAGCAAGTATAAATTTTTTACCGGCCCGTGGAATGAACATCTCCCTGACGTTTATTCCGAAAATATCTCCCCTTGGAATGTTTTGGAGATTTACTCGTGTATCTCCGCTCCATCTTCCGGTTAGGTTGGCCCCGAAATATTTCAAATTAAATGGGAGGATTCCATCCCCCACTAAATTACTGGAAGTTCTACGGTCTATGGTTTCTAACAACCTGACCAATCTGTTAGCTGACCTCCAGTTTCGCAAGGATGCAACGATGGGGTATTTTTCGGCATATTCGGCTTCCCATCTGTCGCAGTCTTCATTGCCCATTGCGGTGCTTTTCGGAGCGGGTATTCCTTCCTTGGCACAAAAGGCTTTTAGCTGTAGCGGTGAAGTGGGTGGAGCATCCTTTGCCCAAGGGATTTTAGTTTCAGCCCTGTCCTTTTGCACCATCAGATCGACTAGCCCATTTCTCAGGGCATCTATATTGATCCTGACACCGTTGAAGCCGCTTTCCATTGTGTGCCGGGCAATGGTTCTTTCGTGGGTTGGCCAATGGGGGGCATAGGTTTCCCATAATTTTAAGCATAACTTGGAGTCGTTAAGGGCGTAGTAGATTAGTTGGCCGGTTTCCTCCCCGTTCAACGATTCAAATTTTCGTCCCTTCATTTTATCTCGAACAGTTTTGTCAGGCTTCACTCCAAACATTTGTTCGCTTGCCCCGGCAAGGTTTCGTGGGGCTTGGATATAAACGGCTAGGTTTGCTGTGCAATCCCATGCGGGTTTTATTCTGCTAGGGATTAGTCCTTTAATTTGGCATCCCCTAAACACGGTTGAATCAAACCCGGCATTGTGGGCTATAAAATGGGGGGAATCTGAAACCTGATCCCAAGGTGCTTTACTTGGATGACCTACAAACTCAATTCCATCTCCAAGCATGGAAACCAAATAGGGATCGAATTCCTCATGGGCAACATATCCCTGATTACCCAAATCCCTTACAGAATAATCCTTACTGTAATAGGTTTCAAAATCTATTGCTATTGTGGTATATGGACTCATTAAATATATTTCCTCACGGTTGTTTGCATTTGCTGTTCTCTTGCCCATCGCACCCATTTTCTAGGTGCTCCATATCTTTTTTTGATTTCTTTAATTCGTCTGTTTTTATGGGGGAAAGCAGTTCTGTAATTCATCGTCCGACTTTCGTGCCTTCCAACTTCATCAGTTGATAATCCATGTTTAATAGCAAACCGTTTAAAGGCCAGATTGATTGCCATGCTATTGGTAATGGTTTCATCTGAAATTGTAACTTGGTTTATGTTCATTAATATGCTTTTAAAATATCACGAATTTCTTCATCTATGGAGGTATCCATTGGAGGTAATACCTGTAAAGGTTTTATCCAATCCCACCATTTTAAATGTACTTTGTGGGCATAGTGATATTTGCGGTGTTCATCGCTTATGCCGTGCCTTTCCAGTTGGGCAATTTTTCTTTGACGTTCTGTAAGCCGTATTGCACGAGTAACGTCAGGTTCCCGTTGGTGATTAGCATGTATAAAGCTAAACCAATGCCAACTGTTATTACGTCTTTTGTCTGTGTTTGGTTTTTTCATTTTTTAAAAAAGGGGGCGATCAATGAAGGAAGTAGTACCAACTACAAGAATAAACTTCCTTGCTGCATCTTAATAGCAGTCTGTACCCACAAGGAGAGGGAACGAGAGGGTAACCCACCAAGAAACCCCCCGTTCCCAACTACTTATCGTGACAATTGCCTAACCCAAGTAGCAAACTCTTCGCTATTTCGGCCTCCAGTTTTAATAACCGGAACGAACACCTTGTTTTTACCCAAGGTTTCCCGCTTGCTGGTCAGTTCCCAACTGCCGTACTCCAATCCCTTTTTGAGATTGTACGCGGCAGCGGTCATTATGACCCGTCCAGCCCGTCTGTATGCCGTGTTCCGCATTGTCCATAGGGCAATTGCGTATTGTGTATCGGCATATTCAAACGGGAAGTGAGATTCATCCTCTCCACGAAGAATGCAAGTAGCAACACCGACAGGACTCCATGTAGGTGGAACGTCCTTGCTCCATTCAGTAGTGCCTCCCTTTTCGGCAACTTCCTTTAGAGTTTTGGCATTGTCCGGCATTTGCTCACTACCATATTCGAGGTTTTCGATGTAGTATTTGTGCCAATGAGCAATGGTTAAAATTACTGGAGTTTCACCATCACTAATTGCGTGTTCATTGTTGAGGACGAAAGACCCCGGTGAGAATAACTCACCAAGATCACCGACTTGCTGAACCAACTTCAATGATGGAATCTGCAAATCACTTCTGCAAATTTCACCGCTGACGCTTTCAGCATTGACTTCTATTGTACCGACAGGCATTGCGGGAGCAACCACCGCTTCGGTTGATGTTTCGTTTTCCATGTTTTTTGTTTCTTTATTAGTAGCACTCATGTTTTTCCTATATATGGTATTTCTTCTCCACGCTTGATGATTCCAGCACTCGCTAAATCACCAAGAATGGAAGCGGCATACTTCGCTTTTTCACCCCTTGGAGCTTTGTCTTTAACAGCCTTTTCAAGTTCTGTTATTGATATACTACAAGCCGGTAAAAATTCTCCTAATTCCAATGTGCCTTCTAAAGCGGCCCATGCCTCTAGAATTTGCTTTATTCTTCGACTACCCTGTCTGACCTTTAATTCGTAGCCGGGTATTTCCTCCCCGTCTAACGCCATTTCTAATGCCCTAACTTTCACGCTCTTACTAAACCGTTCCATGATGGCAGCTAACTGGAGAGCTTTGCTCATGTCAGAAGGGCTGGTCAGGGCATTTAGGTTTGGTTCTATTGGGATGGGCAAACCTTCAAATCTTTCCGCAACTTCAATGGCGGTATTAACAACGTCAGGGCAAGTGGCTTTAGCTCCACAATAAACACAAACAGTTGGGCTAGGGCAATTTCTTTCCCCATCACTACTGGCTTTCCTGATTATCTCCTTAAATTCCTCCACCCAACCAAAAACTTCATCAACGTCCCAAATGTGAGTTAAATGTTCATCCCTGTTTGGAATTAAAAAGTGAAACTCAATCGTTTTGGGTTCAAACTCAAAGGCTGCTCCAAGGACGTAGGCTCTGGCTTGGTAGTTCTCCTTTGGAGTATCAATTGATCCTTTGCCAAATTTGTAGTCAAACATGGCAACTCTATCCCCCAACTTGATAACCAAATCACAAGTACCCCAAGTGCAGTCTGGAATGGCTACCTTTTTCTCTATGTGAATGTCCCTGCCTTTTGCCTGACGTATGAAAGGTTCGATGACTTTCATGCACCAACCCAATTCAGATTGGTCTTCCTTGGTATAGTCTTCCAGAGCAAAATCATCCACCCTTCCGGCAATGTAGCTTGCGTATTTCTCCATTATGGCATGGAGGCGTGTACCCCTGTCGGCAGCGTAGGTGTTGGAATCAGGATCGTTGATCCAGTTGGGGCAAGCTGCCTTGTACTTTAGTTGGGAGGGGGAGTGTTTTGCGTGAGTCGTAGGCATATTAGGTTGTTTATTTCGGTTAGTTTTTCTTTTGTTATAAAGTAGCCGGGTAATCTGAATATGAACCAACCAAGAACGATACCGGCATTATATTTTTCGCAGTCCTTGATAAAGCCAACTGGACGAGTGTGGCGACTCTGATCCCAAATGCCTCCTTCGATCTCAATGGCGATCCAAGTTTTTGGATGGGCAAAGTCGAATCGCCACTTTCGTTCGGGATGAAATTTAAGTTCTTCAACGAGTTCTTGGCCCTTAATTTTCTTCCAGATTGTTAGAAACCTTGTCTCTAGTTGACTTCGATTTCTCATTTGTTTTAAATCCTAGTTTGAAGAGTTCGGAGTAAAAGACTTTTAATCTTGATCCGTTTTTCTTTAGCTGTGCCAGATAGCTTGTCCTGACTTTTTCCCTTAAAGAAAGGGGTATTTCGATGGTTATTAGAACATTTCTACCCATGTCAGAGGTCAGGTTCTCATGGGCAGAATCGGCTGTCAACAAATATTTTAAATTTTTTTTCTCAAACGGTGGACTACTCGGTGATTATCATTGGGGGCAGATACTCATTAGACTTTTTTGTGTCTTTTGTAGCGGCTCTCTTCTCGTACTCTTTGGCGTATTTCCATATTTCTTTCTGTTTCTTTTTCCATATTTCTTCTTCAGCTTCAACGTCTGCTTTCCAGAATTTTCGGCCCTTTTTCTCACCGTAAAGGTCGATGAGTTTTTGTTGATGGATAGGATTGTATACAACACTATCTGGTTGAGTATTCGATAAGTACTCCTTAAAAGAAGGAACTTTTTTACCTTCTGAACGGAAGAAATTATAAGACACTTGGCCAGAAAGTTCGTTTTCCTGACGTTCTTCAGTCATGGCCAGTTCTGGTTTGGGTTGTCCTTTTAACCCCATCTTTTTTAATGAGGTTTTGTGACCTCGCACGGGACGGCTACCCGAAGTCCAAGCTAACCATTCTGCCCCAAGTCCAAAATCAGGTCGTGTGGGGTCATATTTATCCCCCCGTTTCATCTCGACCGGCCAAGGCGTACTTACTGATGGGGCAGCAACATTCTTTTTCCACGGGCCGATTCGTTTAAGACGATTCTTTTCGATTGATTCTTCTTGCGAGAAATTAACAGTAAAACTTCCATCGGGATTCCGCTTAAACTCAGGGCCGGGAGTTTTGTCGGGGCCAAAAGTTCTATCAGGGTTCCAGCTTTCTTCAACCAGTTGTTGGAAGTTTCTTAAAGTTTCCAGTTTTATCTCTTGATGAAGATTGTTGGAAGGTTCCCTAACTTTTTTCTTTCTTTTTTTACTCTTAATTGGCATATAAAACCTCTCGCTGGAAATTATTCAATTGGGTCGGCAAAGTCAATAAACCTAGAATGCGCCCTTCGTAAAGCAGCGTTTTTAACTTGTTTTAGTCTGCTTATTTTAGTCGCTTTTTCACTAGCGTCCATATTTTTAGCCGCACCAATAAGTCGAATACTTTTATTGGTTTTTCTAATAATAGATTCAGTGATTTTTACTGTTGGATGTATTTGGAATAAAATCTTATTCAATTCTCGGTGTTGTTTAGCTTCTTCTGTTTTTCCATTTTGAATGTATAATTTATGCAAATCGGCTGCTTGATAAGATTTTTCTCGCAACAATTTGAATTTTTCCAATTCATAAAAAGATGATGGAGAAGCTAAAAACCTTCTAGCTATTGGCACATCATTAGGTTTAAAATTTTCATATTCAGAAGGGTGGAATAGTTTTTCAACACGAAGCAAAGTTTGCCCCACTCCACCTGTAAAATGTTTTGCCACTTGCTCAAGAGCTTCCGGACTCCAATCTATTGAACCTGAAGCTACTTCATTGCCTCCAGTTAAACTATTTAGCCCTTGGGCAACGGCTTTAAAAGGCGCACGTACAGTGTTCCAATGTCTATATGAATTTGGAGTATCATAAGGAGCAAACGGGCTTGGTTCCGGCCAAATTTTAGCACCTTTCCAATCTCTATTGGTAGTCAGATCAACAACAATATCTCCAACATCAGGAGTAATTGATCGAAGTAAGGAAGTACTTCCTCCTATTGGATTAAAAGAATCTGCTGCGGCAGACATTATGTTTAATGCTGCTGCTGCTGGTTTCATAGCACCCGGTAAAGAAAGTGAAGGGTCATATCCTGAAGCCCTTAAATATCCATCTCGTCCAGCCTGATATGCTTTTGCTCCCATATAATGAAGCACGTTGTATCCATATGGCATTGGAAAAGCAATAGCATCTTTTCCAGTAATTGGATTTATAAATATGAAATTGGTTTTTTTCTTCCACTCTGGAATTTTATCATAATAAGAAATGCCTTCTTCGTCTTCTCCAGAAAATAATTGGTTAAACATTTCTAATGCAAATCCAGTGAGGGCTATGTTGAAGGCAATCTTTTTTCCTTTTTTAGTATGCACTAAACTATTGTAAACAATATAGCTTCCTTGCGCTCCCGCATTATAAAACATATACATATTGTTTAACCCGGTTCCCAATGTTCCTCGACGAGTAAAGTTGATTGTTATGTTTCTTGCTAGATAAGCGGCTTGTTCTGCTGTTGCTCCACTATCTCTGGCAAGTTTATATGTAGCTAAACGAGTAGCCGTTTCCACGGCAGTATTCGTATCTTCCATCATTTCTTTAGCTCCCATAATAAAACTTTTTACCAGACCATCATGTATTTTACCTGTTTTTTGTTTTTTACTTAAAGCATTAATTTTTTTAGCAACATCTTGGAGTTTATTCATTTTTGATTCAACCGTCTCAATACCATGAAATGCTATTTTACCTCCATACTTTTTCATTTCTTGATATGCTAAATCCATTTCTCCAGTAAGTTCTTTCCCTTGATTAAGAGGGTCTTCACCTCTCCATGTGGCTCTCATTGCATCCCAAATGATCCCTTGTCTACTTTGAACAAGTTTACCTAAACCCGGCACATATTTTATCCCCGGTATTAGTCCCGGCAGATTCCATATATTGACTAGTTTTTTAGCTAAATCTGTTTTACCAGCAGCAGTTAAATTTATTTTTGCAAAGGTAATATCTCGAATAAAGTTTGGAATGACAAAGGCTGGGTTCCAAGATGTGCTTGCTTTAGATAAAACTCTAGTGATTTGGCCCAAAGGTCTAGTCATTGCGGCTAATCCAGATACTCCTGAACTACGCATTTGGTGAGCTAAAGCTGCATTTTGAATTTGTAAATAGTATTGTTTACCATCAACTTTAAAACCAACTAAATCAGTATCTTCAGTCCATCTGGGATTACGAACCCATTTTACCTTTTCCATTCCTTTACGTTTTTTTATTTTTCTAACGTAATCAGGGTGGGCTAAAGTTATTTCATCGTTTGGGTTTTCCGTAATAAAAGCCATTAAACTTTGTAAAACTTTATTTCGTTCACCTCTAACTATAGTAGTGTGATACTGTTGGAATATGTAGGGGATAATATCAGTCGGTCTACTTTCTCTGCCCATTCTTCGCATTGATTCTTCTCCGCGAACATCCAAACCGCTACCTAAAGATTGCATTATAGGATCAGAACCTTCACGCCCCCTGAGAGGTACATAGTTTTTGTAATAAGTGCTGAGTCGTTTATGGTTAGCGGCATCTATTAGTCTATATTTAAGAGCAAGGTCTAAATTACTTTTTGTTAAAGAGTAAACATAAGTATCCGCTAAATTTTGTAGATTGGTTAGTTTGTTTTCCTTTCCAAATTTTTCTAAAATTTCTCTAGCTTTACCGTTAGTAATACCCGAACCTCCTTTTTTTTCTGGATCACCAAATTCATCGGGATTTATTTTAGCGAGATGGGCATTAGCTTCTTCGGCATGTTTGGCCAGTAGGAAATTTGTTAATTCCTCTGGAGTAATGCCAGAATCTATTAAGGCTTGGTGGAATTCTTGTTCATGTTTATCTAGATTAAAACCTAATTCCCCCACAATAGATTCCATAGCATCCAGTTTCATATGAGCATTGATTGCGTCTGGAAGACTAGCCAGTTTTTCCTCAAGAGTACTACCCGTAACGCCTCTCCCAACCCTAGCCATAATATCGGCAAGGTCATAATAATCGTGTAAAAATGTTCGTTTAAACAAAGCTTTAACTGGAGCAACAATGCCTCGATCTTTAAATTGCTGTAATGAGTGCCTGTTTAAAAAAGTTTCCCATTTGGTATCAACATAACTGTCGCTATTTGATATTTGTTTTTGCTCAGTTTTGTTTTCTCCACCCTTCAAAATAGCCATAATAGCTTTTATGATTCGCCTTGGAAGACTATCAATTGGTCTGATTCTACCTGTACCCGCATCATCCCATGCCATTTGAACAGCTTCGTTATCTGGAGATTGTCTAATTGCTCTGGCAAAATCTTTAACTGTTTTAACTCCCGCATCTAATATTGCGATTGCAAGTTTTACCAAGGCTTTAAAAACCTGTGGAATAGCGGCGGGATTAAAAAACATGTTCATTCCAAGAGCGTTTACATCGCCCACTTTACGTAATCCAGCCATTACGTGTCTAATTTCTTTTCGTATGGCCCAAGTATTACTGTTTTTAGTATTAGGATTGTCTGGTGATTTAATTTGCTTGACCCAACGTTGGCCTTCGCCCTTATATGCACCTTTTTTTGAAAGCACCATATCGTGCATGAACTTATCTTGAACTTTTCCTATCTCTTCTATATTTTCTTCCTTTTGTTGACTTAGCCTATTGTCTTTATTTTTTGCTTGATCAACTTTTGTTTTTATTCCCTTTTCAACTAAAAACTTTTGAATGTCTGAAATCCTATTTTCTAAATCAAGCGGAGAAGTTAAAGTAGCTTCATCTTTCAAATCTTTTGGAAGATTGTGTCCAAATTTTTCTTTTGTAACATTGCCAGAATACCACCTAATGTCTTCTATTGTGTTTACATTATTTATTACATTTGCAATGTCCTTATTCATCGCCTCTTCAAAAGCAACATCCTTTTGTTGTTGAGGAGGTACTCCTTTTTTAAACAGTTCTTCTTTTGTGAACTTTTTAATTTCCAAATGTATAAGTGGTTTATTTTTAAAATCAGTTCCTTTAAAAGAGAATTCTTTTGGTGGCCCTTGAGCTAAAAGTGTTGGAATACTGAGGTTTTCTGCTTCCAAATCTATGGGATTTTCTTGAACTATGTTTTCTTCAGCTAAAAGTTCTGCGGCTCTTTTATTAGTAATCCTTCCGGCATCCACATCTTCCTTTACAATGTCAACCGTATCTTGTTTTTGATCTCTAAGAACTAGTTTTAAACTAGATGCTAACTTAGTTAAGGCATAGTGTTCTGCATTAGCATTAATGTGTTTTATGCCATCTATTTCTATTACTTTTGAAGGATCGCCTTTATGTGGATATGGGCCGGTGTCTGGATTTTCTGGATCGCTTAAAAGTTCTATTAATATTTGTTGTTCAGGTGAGGGTAATGTTATTACGGGTTCTGTTATAATTCCACGGTGTTCGCCATATTTAGGAGCATCTTTCTTTTTAATAGTTAAAGATTTTAGTTTTTTACGGGCGCGACTAAGTTGTTCCAGTTTTTGTTCTCTAACAGATGGTTTTATAGGAGGTTTTCCAGTATCAATTATTGAATAGCCTGTAATGTTTTTATTTTCATCTGTTTCAAGTACTATTTTATGTATCTTTCCTGTTCTAATTTCTGTTTCCCATTTAGCAATATCTCTATTTGTTTTTGCTACCTTTTTTCTAAGCTCGTCACTTAAATAAGTAGTGTCTGTTTCGTTTTCTGCTATAAACGCTATTCTTTTATCTACTTCAAAAATAGCTTCCTCTATTCGTTCGGCTGTACCTAGTTGAGTAGATAGAGAAGCACTGTCTAATCCTCCATATTTTCTTATATTATTGCTAAAGTTTGAAAATGGGATAGCAATACTAGTGTTTTCTGCCGTATCAAAATGGGCTTTTTTATTAGAAGGAACAATTCTTACTGAACCCCTAATGCTTTTCCATCGTTTAACTAGTGCTTCTAAATCTTTCGGAACTTCTTTATGTAAATCTTCTTGGGTTAAGTGAATTTTTTCTCTATCTATAATAGACGCAAGTTCTGGAGGCATTCCTTCTGCTACTAGTTCCTCCCATACTTCAACAACTTCTTTCCAAGTCATGCCTTTAGGTTGACTTTTAAAATCAGGTAAGGGAAGAAGTGCTGGATTATGTGGCAACACTTCGCCATCGGGATTTAACAAATTAGGTCTAGCTGGCACAAGAGAAACTATAGACCCATCTTCTCCTAGTTTAAAAAACTGTCCGTTGTGTTGGATGAAAATATTTCCTTCAGTATCAGCTAAATCTGGATAGTGGAAATTAGGATTTTTTCCTGCTTTCTTTAACTCTTCTACTTCTTCTCTAGTTGCCTTTCTGGCTCCAACCCATTCACCGTTTTCATCTCTTATAGGAATCCAAACTGCTCGCCTACCTGCATCTGCTTCTCCAACTGGGTCTTGTTCTCCAAAATCTAAATCTTTATCTAAATCTATTTTATCCCAATTAAAATCGTTTGGAATTGCTATTTCATGTGTGTTTCCTAAAAGTCCTTTTGGATATACCCAAGTTTTCGTCGGCCCCCGTGGGGCAGTAGCTTTTTTCACAGCTTCTTGACCCCACTTTCCATGGTATTGTAGTCTTGGAACTCCTTCGTTTTCTTTAAGCCTATCCTGAACCCATTTTCTAGCCGTAACCTCTTGCCCCCATGCACTAAATCCTCTTATTGCAGTTGGAATACCTCCACCTATAACTTCCTGTAATCCAGATCGAAAAGCATTTTCTAGTTTATCTCCCCTATCTATTCCTTCTGATTCAGCATAAAGATCAGAAAGCACTGATCCTCCCGCTCCAATTGAAGCATCAAATGCTAATTCGGCTCCAACTTTAGTGCCTACTTTAGAAACAACACTTCTTCCTAAACCGGGGGTAAGTCTTGCAACTGGAACCATAGTGGCCAATCCAGCTTCTCCAACGGCAAGAACCGCATCTGTATTTGAAACTCTTCTGGCTATTTCAAATGCCTTTTGTAAATCCACATCTCCCTTTTGATCCATCCCATATCGTTGGGAAATATAGGTGTTTCTCATTGATCCACCTTTTGCGGTAGTTCCTTGCATTGTGGCAACAGCGGCAGAACCCGTCCACAATCCAGCTATAGGTGTTGCAACTATAGAGGTAGCTGCACCAACCCCAAAACCAACAGCAATATCTCTCGAAACACTACCAAAAACTTCTCCTACAAATCCTCCAGATAAAATTTCGTAGTCTTTAACTTCGTCGGGGTCTTCTTTCCATTTTTGGTATTCATCTTCCAAGAGCATGAATGCTTCACTATCGTCTGATCTAAGTATGGCACTCCCTACAGCTAAATCATACTTGGCTTGATCCCATGAATCTCCATATGCTTCAGCAAATTGCCCCCAAAATCCTTTTTGAAGATAGGGGTCTTCCTCTTCTTTATCAGGCCAAGCCTTATTTGGGAATTTTTGACGAACCTCGTCCTCCATCATACTTGTTGAATAGTATTCTGGAAACTCCAGAAATTCTGACGGAGTATCTAAACCAAAAGGATTTTGAACTTCTACAGTTGGCATTATATTTAAAACCTATTTAACTACAATATCTACCTCTTGTGGAGATACGGAGGTTCCCCCCATTCCTTGTCCTAGTTCTTGCATTCCGGCTGTGAACTGCCTGTCTATATCAGCTCGTTCTTTTTTCAAAACTTCTAATCTTTTATCGTCAACTTCATTCCAAGGCATTCCAGTTCCTTGTATGATTCCAGATGCTTTAGCACTTTCCAATTTATAAATAGCATCATCTAATCTAGACACATCTGCTTTATGAGTGTCTCTTAATTTATTAAGACCACTAGTAATATCATTACCTAAAGATCGGTTATATCGTAACATAGATATTTGATTAGATATTGTCATCTCGCCCGGTTTTGGAATTCTTTGAACAGCGGTTTGACCGGGTTTATATACCGCATAGGTATGCCCACCAAACTCTTGAAGATTGATGGAAGGTTCCCTAACTTTTTGAGCATAAGCAGCAACACTTTGTAAAAATCCAGCTCTGTATTTTCTATTGTCGTCATTTTTAACAACGTCTTGAAGAATTTCAGTTTGGGTTTTTTCACGTATGTAATCGTCTGGTGATGGTGTAGGTCTGGATAATATGGAAGTAAAACTTTCTTGTGCAGTCTGATAAGCTGCAAGTTTATCTGCGGCATCTCTTGAAAGAGGTTGTTTCCCAAAGGTTAAAAGTCTGTTTAACTCTTCGGGTTTAACGCCAAAAGTCGCTTTTAATGCTTCTGGAGGTAATGTGCCAACAGCTTCTCTAATATTAACACTTGGAACTGGCACACCCACAAAACTCTCATCAGGTATATTCTGTCTAATTGTTTGAAAAAGCTCGGTTCTTTTATCTACAAGTTTTCCTTTTTCTGTATCTTCTACTTCTAGTTCTCCAGAAACCCCTCTTTTAATTTTATTAAATCCAGCGGTAGCACCGGGATTTCTAATCTCCATGTTTTTATACTGTTCTAGTTTTGCAACATATGGAGAAAGTACGTCTGTTCTTTTTTGAATTTCCCTTAGTCGATTAGTGTAGTGAGTCATTCTTTCCAAAGGAGTTTCAAAAGGAGTACCCGCTATAAAATCACTATTGATTTTTTGTGTTCTTTTTTCAAAATTTCTAAGGGCATTTAAAGTGCTTTCTCCTGTAAAATCACCAAAACCACTAGCACTTTCAATGAAGGCTTGTTTATCTAATTCAACTTGATCTAAGTCGGCTTTATAGGTATCTATAATAGAGTGAATTGAACTAGCTACCTCTAAACTACTATCGTTTTTAGTTTTATACTTATCTAGTTCCTTTTGAATCTCATTAGTGTGTTTTAATGGATTATATTGTCCGGCTTTCGCAGATGCTAATTCGGATTCTCTTTTAGCTAGTTCAACCCGTTCACCGGCTTTTATTTGTTCAGCTTTTTCTTCTTCAACTGCTTCCTTCCATCCTTCAGTATCAGGAGTGGTTCCACCAAGTAAAATCTCTTTCCAAGTTTCGTTTTCGTTTCTTATTTTTTCTTCTTCATCGCGGCGTTTTAATCCCTCTCCGATTGCCTCTCCAAATTCTCGTATGCCTCTACCATATTCCTCACCTATTTCACCCATCATTTTAAGAGTGCCGGGTTCAATTGCCGGGCCACCCCTACCTCTATATTGACTGAAAAATGTTTGTCTCTTATTAGGCATTGATCTTATCCTCCATCCAAATCTTAATACGTTTCTTTAGTTTAGGTTTGTTGCTGATAAACTTGGCAAATCTTTCACCAAACAAATCGTAAAGTTTCTTGAACCATTTGGGAGCTTTAAGTTCTTTCCAATCATAAAAAGCCAGCCATTGTGGATTTTCGTTGCCGAACACTTCTCTTGCTACCCAACATTTAAAAAATCCTGTACTGCCAGTGGCCATGCCTCCAAATATACTACCAGCGGCTCCAAGTCCCGCACCAATCATAGAAGCACGATTTTTTGCACTAGCAGTTCTTGCTGCCAATACTCCTTGATAGTTCTGGTTATAAATATCTCCAGCATACTGGGATTCTGGGCTGAACATTGCGCCGGGATTATATCCTCCGGCCTGACCAACCACACCTCCGGCCATCATTGGATTCATAGAACTTGGTCGGCCAAGGATTGCCATAAATGGATCACCCTTAACTTGTTGACCTAATCCAACCATTGACTGTGCAAATCCTTGTCGTTGTTGTCGTCTAGCCGTTGCCCCCTGAAGTTGCGCCAACGATTCAATTGCCATGCCTCTACTTCCATAGCCCATGCCTCTCGCTGCACCCCCTGCTCGGCTGGATTGCTGGATTTCGCGCCTTTCCCATGCACTCAATTGTCCTCCAGCTTCCAAACCTTCTTGGGCTTGACGATTGAGTTCTTTCATTAAAGCAGCTTTTTCTGGATCGGCAGCCTCTAAAGCGGCCATTGCCCGTGGGCCAAGTTCTTCAATTGCCCCAATATCTGCCTCTCGTTGGAGTCCCATCTGTTCACGATCCATCGCACCAAGTCTTGTCTGTGAAGTCTCGTATAAGTCCAGCAATTGTGGCGTCATCTGTTGGGCTATATCCAAATCGAGTTGTGCATATTTGCCTCTAAACCGTTCTTCTGCCGCATATAGTTCTGGTGCTAACTTAATTTGAGCCTCTAAAGTTTCAGTCGTTTCTTGGCCATAATCGCGAGCCTTTGGAGCCTTAATTTTTGTTCCCATATTTATCTACCTTTCGTTCGTAATCTTTCCATTTATAAATTCTTAATTTGTTGCCGCGCCTGTGCCAGCCCACATATTCCATTTTAACAGGGGCAACCTCCAAAAATCTCTTGAGAGGGTCTTTTCCGGCAGCGAGCCATACAAACCATGTATCGCATTCTTCCACCGGATAAAGCGTGTCGTTTTTAATCTTTCCATTAAGTTTATTCCGTGGCATGGGTCGCCCCATGACAAAGGTTTCCCGATCAGAATAAACATAGGCATTGTACAAATGCCAGACCAAATCCTCTTCAAATGTGTTTGCGTCTTCTGGTTCATAGGTTGCTTTTGCTTGCTGGATTGGCGTCATCCTACGATTGTAATTGCCCATGTTCCCTTTGGGGATGAGGTACTTACATCCTGTGCAAGTAGTTGTAGTGTGTTGATAGTGTTTGCAATTATACGAAACGGATCATATCCAACATCCGTTAGTTCATCTGCGGCATAGCCTACGTTATTACTTCCAGATTCAGCATTAACAGATCGAATTGAAACTACACAATCCTTGTTCTTTAATCCGTGTGTAAAAGTTCCAACAGAATCATTATCATCGTCACTGGTGAAAACAAGAAGTCCGGTTTGATCGGTTCCCCACACAAACTCCAATGCGAATTTTTTACTCCCGCCGGTACTTACGGCATGGTCGGCATGAGCCGCAGCAACCACTTCCGTTACATAGGTGCTGTTATCAACTTCATAAACAGTTGTCTGACCTTCCCTTTGTGGGGAACGAACTACGTATCCGTTTTCATCGTGGATAAAATTAAAGGCGGTATCTATGTCGGCAGCCGTGATTTCTGCGTTATTAAGGACTGTGGTTGTTCCATCAGCAGTAATTGAAATGTCTCCGCTCAATTCCACAAGCCCCCAGTTTCCGTCTGATTGGATAACGGGAATTTGACCCACCGTTCCTTGAGGCAAGTTAGTCAAGTCCAGCCGCAAGTTTTTACTTAACTTGGTCTTGGTGATTGCGCCTTGAACTATGTCTTGGTTTTCAACCATGTTCTAGCCCCGGTCTTTGTGTATCGGAAGAACATCTTTCACATTATCGTTAATGCTTGGATCATCACCCTCTGTTAATCGAATGAGGCAAGGGTTGCTGGCTGCGGTTTCGCCATGAAAAGTTAGCGTAGTATTTGCATTTGTTGCGGTTGCTGCCGTTGTAATAGTGAATGATTTAACGGTTGTCGTTACAGCACTAACAGTAACAGTTGCAGTATTTGATGTTGAGCCGGGGTCTGTGAATACAAGCGTATCTCCTATCTGGTATCCGACAATTCCAGTAACAACCAAAGTAAATGTTGGGTTTCCAGCACCATCTGTAACTACTGAAAAAGTTGCACCAGTACCGGAACCGCTGGTGCTAGTTTGAGCAAAAGCTGAATGGGACTGACTAGCTTGCCATGCCGCACTTGGAGTTGGTGTTGTATCTGAAATGGTAGTTATTGCGAAACTAACTGTTTCAACCTTACTACCTACGGGAACCCCTGTCCCAGAAACGTATTGTCCAATAGCTATGGTAGCACTAGCATCACAAGCAATTATTACTGAAGTATCGGTAGTATCACAAGTTGCGTCCGTAAACGATTCCTCTCCACCATAAGCATAATCAACCTTACACCGAACATATTGTTTTAAGAATCTGTTTCCGATCCTAGATATTTCAAAACTAGATTTTCCACTAGCAACCGTGTTTGTAATTGTTACAAGATCAACTCCATCCGCTTGAGATGCCGAGGCAATGTCTGTTATGTCTGTGCTGGGAAAGTTAATTACATTGCTAGTTTGCCAAGTAAAAACCAAATCAGCTTTTTTATTGCAAGTAATAATTAAAATTGTAGACCCAGTTTTAACCACCAGCCTTCTTTTTGGAAGGTTTTGGATAATCTCCAAGGCGGCTTTAGTCTCGTCAAAGGTATTCGTTAATCCAGCAATAAACGCTGGATCACGCATGGTGTGAACCGAATTCCCAATGACTAATTCTCTATCAGACATTTTACATTAAGATGTTGCTGCAAACGCACCTACTTGATTTCCACTAAACGCCATTACCGATAATACTGCGCTGCCGCTTGCAGAGATCGTAAAAGTTGGAGTCGCAGAACTATATTTCAAAACCGACCATGCCTTACTTCCAGCTCCCGCCGCCAAGGTGAGATCAAGATTGCTACCCGTGCCATTTGTGATATACAGCACGCTGGATTTGAACTCGCTAGAAGATGATGGGTGCGCTGTCGGCGTAAGGGTTGTGTTAACATTGATTGCAAGCGTGTGTACTGGCTTGCTTACATCCATATCGATTGTTGCCGCTGGAGTGATTTGTTCAAATGTTCCAGAGTTTGATATGTTTCCGATAGTTATGGACTTTAAGTTGTCCGAATCGGAAGCGTCAGCTACCAAAAGCAAATCTCCACTAGCCGCGCTTGTAATTAGCGTGGCTCCCTTTACTACATTGGATGAACCAGAGGCCAGTTTGGCATGAGTGATGGTCGCGTCGGATGGCGTTATTGTGACATTACTTCCAGAAACCGCCATTGACCCGTTTGTGACCGTACATTCTGTCGCCACACTACTGGCGTTTCCAACAATGACAGACCCATTGGCTAGTGGTTCTAGTTTGCTAAACGAAATTGCTGCGGCTGCGGCCACATCTGCATTTTCAATATCACCAGAGATAGCTATTGCTGGAGCCGCGCCATTACGCAGCATTGCCCTTGTTACATTTGTCGAATCGGGATACGTCTCACCCGGTGTTACTACTGCTGTGATTGCCATAATTAAATCCTTTTAGTTACCATTGTTTGACCCGGCATCGCCGTAGTCTTAATTCCCTTTACTTCGCAAATTCCCAAGTCGTTTGTGATCTTATACTGAACGAACCTTCCCCGCCCGTTAAATCTCGCTTTATGTGTGGATTCCTGTTTGGCATCTGGATCGAACCCGGTTGTGTTTGGGTTTAGTGCCGTGGTCAGGACTGTGCTGTAATCCTGTCTGAATTTCGTCATGTAATCGTCGCTAACATTCGACTCCACAAAATTAGCCTTATCGAAAGGTTTATCGTACTTCGTTCGACTGAAATTGATATATTTGGTTGTGCCATCTTCGTTGGTCAGGATGGAGGAATTTTCAGATACACCGTCAAACTGCGCGGTTAATGTAATTCCTGTGGCTCCAACCACTCCGTTTGTGGCAATCTGGAAGTCCACTTGTGTAAATTGCTTGAAATCAATGCTATTAAATGAGTAGCCACGACTAATAACCTCCGTGGATATATTTGTTTGCGTGATGTTCCGAGTGCTTGTGTTTGTAATGTCCACTCCTTCATCCGCATCGCCACTATACATAGCGTCATCATACAAGTTTACAAACCCGTCTGTCGTTAGGAAAAACAGTCGTTCTGCCCCCAAGTAACTGAAGGTGAACATATCCAGTATGCCGGTTTCGGCAGTCCAAGTACCACTCCCCAACACGCAAGTTCTATCGTTTTTATAGGTGGCATTTGAACAAGTCCCGGCTTTTCCAATCTGATCGCTCTGGTCGTACCCGCTCCATGCTTGATTCTTAAAATCATATACAAACACGGCATTGTTTTTTTCTGCTCCATCAATTGGGACTGCCAAATAATATCTCGATTGATGGTATGCCGCGACTGCATTAGTGGCAGCTTTCCAGTTTATACGGTCAATAAGTGGCTGGATTGGCTCACTAATAGGCACATCTAATCCCTGCAATTTTCCAGATTCAGATACAGATAAACTTATGACACCCCGTTGATCACTTAAATACCAAATATCTTTACCTACTGTTATTACAGCTTTTTTTCCAATCAAACCGCTTGTTCGTGTTAATTCATCTAAAAAAGTATCTACCAGATTTCCATAAATATTTTTAACCGCATAAACACTATGTTCCTTAAAACAAATCACTGTGGTTTGATCGTATTTCATTAAAGCAACAAGTTTATCTTCGCTTCCTTGGTTTATTCTGAAATTCGATAAGACGGGTTGATACCGGGTATAGTTTAGATAATCTGAAACGGCTACTAAATCTCGACTATGTGGAATTAAAAGTCTGTTTTGGAAATATACTCCTGTGTCTGCATTTGGAATTGTCTCTGTTCCATCAGTATCGTTTTCATCGAGGGCTACATCAGAATTAAATTGTCCGCCGCTAAATGCGGAATCGGGGTTTGGGTTTGTGCTGTTTGTAAAATTGCTGGCCGTGGTAATGTCAGTCTTGCCAGCATCCCCAGCTTGAAACTGGGCAATTACAACTCTTGCACTATTGGCCGTTACCAAAAGCTGCCCGTCGTGGCCATTTGCGCTTTCAATTGCCGTCTTGAGGTTTGTGGCAGAATCGCTCGCACTGCTGCCTAAAAGAAAAATCACATTTGAACCATCCAATGCGCCGGTAGTTCCACTAGCTTTCGCAATATAAGTTTTAGATGTCTGGTTCGTTGAGATCAACGTGATGGTACTGTTAGCCACGGCGGCTGCGCTAAATGCAAATTGAGTGATTGGATTTGTGACTTCGTGGAAACCATCCTCCCGGTTTTCCATAACCAGAGGCGTCTTCTTGTCTCCACGGAACATCACAACCACATTAAAGCACTGAACAAACTCCACGTTCTCTGGAATCGTCAGGCCAACTTGAAGTTTAAGAATCTCGTTGTTCTCCCGAATGCCATAGATTGTTGTGCTTGTTGCAACCAGCAACCAACTAACTCCATTGGTGGGGTTGTCGAACCGGCCAACTCCGCGAATGTTTGAGAAGGCCGTTAAGGGTTTGCTTTTGAGCGTTCTTGCCGCGCTACCCAAGGAAAACAACGCATCACTCTCATGGTTCCCATTACTGGTGTCACTGGCTCCAACATTTGTAAGAGTATCGTTCCCCCAATAAACCTTCTTAATACCCGCCCGTGGAGAAGCAACTCCATTTTTAAAACGAATATTTTTAGCCGAAGACACAACGCCTCTCGGCAATTGTCCCGCATCCAGACGAGCATTAACCCCGAAAAATCCAGAGTCACCGTCTAATAATGGATCAGATATTGGCATCAGTTTCGTTCTATTTCATATTCAAGTTCCGCTACTTTCCTTAATGCCGCTCTCGTCCACTCTGGCGCGTGTTGTGCTGCCATCGGGAACTGGGGGTGATCTGTCAGGGTCTTCACTCCATCCAGTTCCCTCATCGTCCCGCACCCCGTTAGCACGAGCAGAATCAATAACAGAATCAATATGATCCAGCTTCGCCTCATACCTCGACTTCGCTTTTGCCTCTCTAACTCCATCGGCTATCTTCAAAAAAAGCCGCTCCAGCGAGGGAACGGCTCGGAGCAACGCCACGATTGCGCTGATGAATCCCATCAACCACCCACGCTTTTCTTTTTCGCAACCTTTGTCACCATCACTGGCGCAACCACGCTTGCTGCCTCCACGGCTTCTGTCGCGGCATCCTCGCTTTTCTTAATGCCGTGCCGCAAGAACACTGCCAGCCCAGCAGTTACAACTAACTGCAACATTTCACCAAGCTCAATGTCGCCCGT
>Ga0208449_1000351_pt1 | contig 35054 bp, 36 predicted proteins | sample MalvireepMed_s17_FD_184247 | JGI IMG/M metagenome (GOLD analysis project Ga0208449, IMG submission 184247) | Marine viral communities from the Global Malaspina Expedition - Malaspina viral metaG DeepMed_s17 (SPAdes) (version 2) | ecosystem: Environmental > Aquatic > Marine > Oceanic | place...
CGCCACCCAAACCCCGCCGACCGGGAAACCCGGCATGGACGCCAGGTATGAAGAGCCCGAACCCGGCGGGCAGGCCCAAGGGCATCGTCGATAAGCGTGTGCGTCTGAATCAGCAGATGATGGCCGACGCCGAGAACATCGTGTCCGCTCTCATTGACAAGGCACTGGAGGGGGACACCGGAGCGGCGAGCCTGATCCTCTCCCGCGTGCTTCCCTCGCTCCGCAGTCAGGCCGAGCGGGTGACCTTCGATTTCGACGCCACGGCCCCCGTCGTGCGTCAGGTCGAGCAGGTGCTGGCCGCAATAGCGGGCGGGGCGGTCGCCCCAGACGTGGGTCGCCAGATCATCGACGCCGTGGGGTCCCTGTCGGCCATCCGGGCGACAGAAGAACTCGAGGTCCGACTCACCGCACTGGAACAGGAGAGGGGCAAGTGACCCACCTGCCAGCGACCCCCGACAAGCGCGTGGCCACATACCCGCCCAGGGCGTCGGACCAGTACGTCGTGACTCTCGTCGACGGGCGGCCCGCCACCTTCGATGCCGTGGCTAGGTATGACGCCGCGCTCGCACGGGCCGAGTACTTCCTCCGCGACCGTCACTGCCGGATGATGGTGCTGCCGATGACCGAACGGGAGCTGGACAATCTGTTCGGCTTCGACCCGGCACTGGGCAACCCCGAACGGCTCTTGGTCATCCGCACGCTCACGCGCATCGTTCGGGACGGCAGGGACGCCAAGGTCAGAAGTGACGCCTGCGACCTGCTCGTCAGGCTCGGCGTACTAAGGGCCTGACGCGGTGGCCGGGGTCCGCACCATGCTCGCTCGCGTCGGACGGCTGGAACGCACCGACGCCCCCACGGTGTCGCCGTTCGAGCGGGAGTACGGCTCACTGGACACGATGGCGGAGGCTTGGCGGGCAATGATGGATGCTGGCACGCTCGACCGACGGGACGGCGAGGCACTGATCGTCATCATCCAAAGATGGCATTCCGACCGCGTGTGGGACCTGTGGCGGTGACATGAGGCGGAAACGCTTGAGTCTGCGGGTCCTGTCGTGGCAAACGATATGGGCACTTCGGCAAAAATCTGAAGTGTGGGGCGTCGTAACCCCTCCGGCACATAGGCCGGTCGAGTTTTCTCGGCCGGGTGGCTGTCGCGTATGTCCAAGGTTCTGCCCAAAGGCGGCAGCGCCTTGTGCTATGTGCAGGGTTACGAACGCCCGGCTTCGGTCGGGCTGCTCCAAATCAAATCGGAGCATGAAATGAAGACGATGAAGTTTGTAGCGCTCGCCACTTCTGGCTTTGTGATTACCACACCTGCGCATGCCGCCGAATACCTGACCGAGATTACGAGTGAGGTTTATCAGGCCGAAGGCACATCGAAGGAGATTGCCCAACGCGCGAACACCTGCATCTCACAGCACTTGGCACCCGGCACGACCGACGCACAACTGATTGTCAGCAGTGACCACGACAATGGAGTGATCGTCGCTCGAAACGCTGTTCAATACCCTGACGGGATGATGCGCTGGGAAATTCGCAGCACCTTCACGTTCGAAGCACGTGAGGGTCGCTTCCGCATCGTTCAGACCAACTTGGAGCGTTTCAATCGACGCTGGGGACCGATCGGCAAATGGTCTGGGTCTGGCTGGAAGAAGGCTGAGCAAGCTTTCATGGGACCGGCCAACGAGGTCGCTCAATGTGTTCAGAACGCTCAAACGGAGAACTGGTGACATCGCATTGAGAACGAAGTCCGTCCTTCCGTTCCCATCATGTATTGCATTCGTTCACTTCTCCACAGTCACGCTGTGTGCTCGACTTGTTCAGCTTTCTAACTTCTGAGAAGTTGGTTTCGCCTCAGTGCTATCCAACACGCGATGGGGTAGAAAGGAGTAAAGTATGAGCAAGACGTTGAAGCCCGGTCAAACGGCGACCCGGTCTGGTCAGTATGAGCAGGTCGGTCCGCGCGGCGGTCGCACCGGGAACGAGCGGACAGTCACCCGTGGCGAGCCGCTTCCGCCGACCCCGAAGCCCGGAATGGGCTATCGCCTGGTCGATCCTACCAAGCACGGGCGCTAGCCTCACAACTGCTGTAGCAAGACCCTAGCCAAGCCGTTCCTAACGTAATTAGCGCAAGGCCGTAGAACAAAACATAAGCACCGGCGCCGTACCGTTCATATCGGTGGTGAATCTCGAGCACAGCAACACTAAGGGGCGGCCTTCGGGTCGCCCCTTTTTCGTTGCCCCTCAAACCTCGAATCAGACCGCAGCGATGAATAAGCGCCTGCAATCGTTCTATTCGGCGGCGACGGGCATCTCGTTCGGAAGACCCTCGTAAGCCATGCCAAGGTTTTCGATGCCCTCGAACACCTCGTAGTCCCGCACCGTATTCAGAAGGCCATCGGCGCGCAGAAACTCGAGCTGCTTGGCATAATACTCGCGAAACGTGTCGTCCGCGTCGGTGCAGATGCTGTTACGGCCTTCCTCGATCGCCACGCGGGCGGTGACCCCGCTCCCGCCGAAGAAGTCCAGCACGGTCGAGCCGGGGTATGACAGCGCGCGGACCAGGCGTTGGATCACCACGGCGGGCTTCTGGGTCGGGTGCCCGACGCGTTCTTTGGAGTTGCCGTTGAGACGGGGCATCCGCCACACGTTGGTCGGGTTGCGCCCCTTCTCGACCGATTCCGGGTTGAGGCGCTTGTCCTTGAGATAAGCTTTTTTGGTCGCCTCATCGTACGGCTCCCGCACGGCGTCGAGGTCGAAGTAGTACTTCTTGGTTTTCGCGAACCAGGCAATCTCCTCGTGCCGATTGGCGAAGAAGCGGTGGGCGCTCATCCCGTTGGGGTAATTCCAGATTATGAGGTTCGCCAGCAGCATCTTGCTGTGCTGCCGCATATGGGAAATGATTGAGAGCAGGTCGCCGGAACCCGCCTCTCCCTGGTACTGTAGGCCCCCGAAAATGGCGATGCTGCCGGTCGGCGCGAGCACTCGCTCGGCCTCTGCGAGCCATTCGTGTGCCCAGGCAATGTAGTCCTCGTGGTCGTCCCAATCGGCCAGCATGATGTTGTAAGGCGGGTCGCAGACGATGAGTTGAATGCTGTCGTTCGGTATCTCAGCTAGCACTTCGAGACAGTCACCAACTGCGTGGACGTGGTGCGTCTGCTGATCGCCGTCCGGCGCCACCATGGATTCGGACGAGTGTTTCTGGCCGGATTTCCGCAGCGCGTTCATCGCACGGTGGCCGGCGTTCCTGTGCGAGCGATTCGCCATTGGGATTATCACCTTCAACTTCGATTTGCTTTGCGGCGACCATGAACCATCGCACCGTCCGAAGTCGACCCGCTGGCGCTAATGGTCCCCGAAATCTAGCTCATCTGCAAGGATGCGGAGGGACGTCTTGGCCACGTCAAGCATCACCGCTGCCATTTCGCCAGCCTTCCATGGCGAAGCCTTGCAATAGAGCGAAGCGATCTGAAACATGTGGTCAAAATCTCCCGCGGTGAATGTGATATTCTCGCAGTAGTTTTGATTGATCTCACGAGACAGGCTGCTTGCGGTAACGCGGTCAATGCGATTTAAGAATCCGGAGTCATGGGCTACCGTGACTAGTCTGCCATCCGGCCTCGCTACCTCAAAGGTCTCTGTTGAAAAATTGGACCCTTGGAGAAAAACAACGTAGGGAAAGTGACGTTCGTCCAGCATGTAATTCCGAAGTTCCAGCACATTCTTATGCATCCTCTCGATGGCGTTGCCCGCCTTCATGAGATCTTGGTTCTTCTTCTTACCCTGCAAAACTCCAGCTTCGATCTTCTCCACGTCGTTGCCCTGGTGCTTAGACTCCCCAACCAAAATGACCCGCCAGTTCCCCTTTCGGTCCTGTACTTCCGTGATTGCTCCATCAGGGCGGATGCTCGCGCTCTCAACAAACAGTGCCTGACCCAAGCGTGGATCGAAGCCCTGCAGTTTGGCATTGATTTCCTTTTTCGTGAGAGAAGGGCGTTGTTGGAAGCACAGACCCGGATACTCTTTGGCCAGCTCAGCAAGGACACCGGCTGTCACTTCGCGAATGGACAGGTCATGCTTTTGGGCAGCCGCGCCGAAAATTGAAAGCGGGCCGCCGCCCATTTCTTGCTGCACGCTCAGTCTGAGAGCCTGACCTTTACCAGTAATCTTGCCTTTCTTCGCCACGCCTCACACCTCTCTGATTCGAGAGAGAGGCCTATCAAGGCGGACCGAAGCTGGGAAGCTGCACCGTACCTTGCCCACAGTCTTACGATGAACTTATGGCGCTCGCCGCCTTGGCTATGGCCAATAGCTACGAAAAGCTAACCACTTCAAACTATGGGGGATTTTGGTGGACGCACTAGGGCTCGAACCTAGGACCCGCTGATTAAGAGTCAGCTGCTCTACCAACTGAGCTATGCGTCCACTGCAGACCATCCGGCTGCGATCCCCGAGTCGGGGAGGCGCTCATATAGCCGGGATTTCTCCGATGAAAAGGGGCTGCGCGCCGGTTTTGCGAAAAAGTTCGCATTCGCAGCGCCGCATTCAGCCCAGCATTCCCTTGCGGCCCTGCTGCCGGTTCCAGCGATAGACCATCATCAGCGTACCGATGCAGATCATGTTCGTCAGCATGGAGGATCCGCCATGGCTCATGAAGGGCAGGGGAATGCCGACGACGGGCGCAAGGCCCATCACCATCATCAGGTTGATCGCGACGTAGAAGAAGATCGTCGCCCCCATGCCTGCCGCCAGAAGCTTGGCGAACCGGTCGTTGGAATTGCGTGCGACCGACAGCGCCCAATACAGGATCAGCGCGAAGCAGCCGATTACCACGACGCCGCCGATGAAGCCCCATTCCTCGGCCATGGTAGCGAAGATAAAATCGGTGTGGGGCTCGGGCAGATAGTGGAGGTGGCTCTGCGTGCCTTCGTTGAAGCCCTTGCCGCTGAAACCGCCCGATCCGATCGCGATCTTGGACTGGGTGATGTGATAGCCATCACCCAGAGGATCGTTCTCGGGATCGAGGAAGGTGAAGACGCGGCGTTGCTGATAGGGCTGGAGCCCGAAGAAAAAGGCGAGCGGGGCGATCACGGCTGCGGCGGCCCCGGCCATCAGGAACCAGCGCAATGGCAATCCGGCCAGGAACATCACCACGCCCCCTCCGAAGGCGATGGCAAGCGAGGTGCCGAGATCGGGCTGGGCGAGGACGAGCATGATCGGGAGCCCAATGAGGATCCCGGCCGGTACGAGAGCGCGCCAGGTCCCGATCATTCCGACTGGAAGATCGCCGTAGAAGCGCGCCAGCACCAGCACGAGCGCGGGTTTCATCAGTTCGGACGGCTGCAACTGCATGAAGCCGAGATTGAGCCACCTCTGGCTTCCCCCGCCGACGAACCCGATCGCCTCGACGACGACCAGCAGGATCAGAACCAGCACATAGACCGGATAGGCGGCCAGCTTGACGATGTCGGGCGGGAACAGCGACAGCACGATCGCCATCACCAGAAACACGCCAAAGCGCAGCAGGTGCGATCCGGCATAGGGGTCGAGCGAGCCACCCGCGGCGGAATAAAGCACCAGCCCGCCGAACCCGATCAGGATGAAGAGCGGGAACAGCATCATCCAGGGCTGGCGTGCGACGGGTGTGGGTATCACGCTCATTGCGGGCGCGGCGTACCGGCTGTGGCAGGAGCGGGCGTGGGCGCATCGCTCGCCGCGGGCTGCGGAGCGGCAGGCGTGCCAGGCGCGGCGACCGAATCGGGAGGAGGCGTGTTGCTGCTGGGATTCGCCTCGTCACGCGGCGTGATCGGCGTATTCGCGATCTCTTCGCTCTGGCGCGCGGCGACGCGTGCTTCGGCTTCGACGAGGTCGAAAATCTCTTCATCGCGGCTCGGCGCGGGCGGCACGGCTTCGCCGGCGGCGGTGGCATAGGCGATGTATTTGCGGGTCAGCCGCTCCTGCGCGGTACCGCCCCATTGTTCTTCCAGAGCGCGCAGAGCGTCCATCCCCTTCTGCGGATCGAACATGAAGGTCATCACGTCGCGCGCGATCGGATAGGCTGCGCCGGACCCGCCGCCATGCTCGATCACGACTGCGCCCGCATATTTCGGTTTGTCGAAGGGGGCGAAGAATACGAACAGGCCGTGGTCGCGATATTTCCACGGGCCGGATTTACCGTCCGACTTGCTGAGCGAAACCACCTGCGCCGTGCCGGTCTTGCCCGCCATCAAAATGTCGTCGAACGGCAAGCGCCCGCGCCCGGCGGTGCCGGGGCCGTTGACGACGTCGCTCATCGCCTGGCGGACATAGGCGACGTGATCTTCGGGGAAATCGATCTGGTCGGCTCCGGTGCTCTTGTTCGAGCGGGTGAGGCGCGGATTGAGGTGGCGACCGGTCGCGAGACGCGCCGTCATCACGGCGAGCTGGAGCGGATTTGCAAGGTAATAGCCCTGTCCGATCGAGGCATTGGCCGTGTCGTAGGCCTGCCATTCTCGATCGTATTTTTCTTCCAGCCATGAAGGCGAAGGCACGGTACCGTAGAACTGGCTGATGACAGGCAGATCGAACTGCTTGCCCATGCCGATCGACTTGGCAAAATCGGCCACCTTGTCGAAGCCGACTTCCAGCGCCATGCGATAGAAATAGCTGTCGCAGGATTGGTAGATGCCCTTGGCCATGTCGACCTGGCCGTGATTGCCCCAGCAATTGAAGAAGCGATTGCCGATCCGAACGCCGCCCCCGCAGGTGATGGTGCGGTTGGGATCGATTCCGGCCTTCAGGAAGGCCATGCAATGCATCGGCTTGACGGTGGACCCGGGCGGATAGAGGCCTTTCAGCACCTTGTTGCGCAGCGGAACGCGATCGTCGTCGCGCAGCATGGCGTATTCCACGCGCCCGATCCCTTGCGAAAAGCTGTTGGGATCGAAGCTCGGCATGGAGGACATGCACAGGATGTCGCCGTTCTCGCAATCCATGACGACGCACGATCCGCTTTCAAGCCCGATGCGGCGCGCGGCATAATCCTGCAACGGCCCATCGATGGTGAGGCGGATGGGATCGCCCTGAATATCTTCGCGCGTTTCCAATTCCTGCACGATGCGGCCGGACGCGGTCACTTCGACCCGTCGCGCGCCCGGCACACCGCGCAGATCCTGCTCGAACTGACGCTCCAGCGCGTCCTTGCCGATCTTGAAGCCGGGCGTGATCAGGAGGGGATTGCCCTCTTCCTCGTATTCCTCGGCATTGGCGGGGCCGACATAGCCGATCAGATGGCCGACAGCCGGGCCGGTCGGATAGTGTCGGGAAAAGCCCCGCTGGGGGACGACGCCGGGCAGGTCGGGCAGGCGCACGCTGACGGCGGCGAAATCCTCGTAATCGAGGCCGCTCGCGATCTCGACGGGCTGGAATCCGGCGGCGTCCTCCACGCGCTTCGTCACGTCGGCCATGGCCGCTTCGTCGAGGCGCAGGATGCGGCCCAGCGCGCTCAGCGTACCGGAGGCATCCACCAGCTGGTCGGGGATGACATCGACCCGGAAATCCGCGCGGTTGGAGGCGAGGGGCGCACCGTTGCGATCGAGGATCCACCCGCGGCGCGGCGGGATCAGCGACAGATTGACGCGGTTGCTCTCGCTTTCGAGCTCGTACCGCTCGTTCTCCGCAATCGCGATATAGCCCATGCGTGCGGCGAGCAGCGTGCCAATCCCGCCCATCGCCCCGGCGACCAGGAAGCTGCGTCGCTTGAACGCATTGTCCAGCATCGAAGCGGTGGTGGGCTGTCCCTTGCGCGATCCGAGTTTCATACCGCCGCTCAGCCCAGCTTGCGCCAGCGCGTCAGGCGCTTGCGATCGAGGAAGGCCACGAACAGCGCGACCAGGGGAAAAAGGAGGATCGAAAGAACGATTTGGGGCACAAGCGCAATCAACATGGGAAGAGAGGGTTCGCCGCCGGAAAACAGCATGGCCGCCAACAGATACACGGGCAGGATTAAACCGGCGGTGAACCAATCCTGCGCGAAGCTGCGCCAGGGGAAGCGCGTTTCGATCACTTCGACTGCGATCATGGCGAGCGACCAGAGCAGGGCGGCGCTGCCGAGAGGCTGGCCGCTGAACAGATCGTCGAACAGGCCAAGCGGGAAGCCCGCCCATACCGGCAGCAGGCCTGGCCGTACGAGGCGCCAGCCGATGAGCATGAGAAATCCCAGCGGCGGCACGATCGGCAGCGCGCTGGCGATCACGATCAGCGGCAGGACCGAAGCCAGCATGATCGAGAGATACGGTACGCCATTTGCCAGGACGGTCGAATGCGAGCGATTGATGCGGCTGCCATAGGCATCGCTGCGGGAGCGGGGGTTCATCCGCTCCATTATTCGCCCAGTTCGCGTTCGATCGGCGTCCGCGATCCGCGCAGCGCGGCAGGCTCGAATATCGGCAGGACCGACACGAAATCGGCGGCCGCGGGATCGGTCACGATGCGGGCGAGTGCGCCGTCGTCGGTGATTTCGGTCGCGATGGCGACGGCGATGCCGGGCTGATAATACCCGCCCGCGCCGCTGGTGACGAAGAGGTCACCCTTCTCGATCGGATTGATGCCGAGATTGATCAGCCGGATACGGATCAGGCCGTCGCCGCGTCCTTCGGCGAAGGCCACGACTTCGTCTTGCGCGCGGCGCACCGGCAGCACGCTTTCGCTGTCGGTGAGGAGAAGAACGCGCGAGCTGCGATCGCCGACCTCGAGGATGCGGCCGACCACCCCGCGCGGGGACCGCACCGGCATACCCACGCGCACCCCATCCTCGGCACCCGCGCCGAGATAGGCGAAGCGCCGCGTGCTGGCGGATGTGGCGCCGATCAGCCGGGCGGTGGCGACCGGCTTCGTGTCGGTGTTCTGCAGGGACAGCAGCGATTTCAGCCTGCGGTTCTCCTGCTCGACCGCCTGCGCTTCCTTCAGGCGAATGCGCGCGATTTCCACCTCGCGCTTCAATTGCGCATTCTGCGATCCGGCGCGCAGATAGCCGCGCACGGCCTGGTAGAAGCTTTTGCTTTCCGTTCGCCCGGTGGCGACCGTGCGGGTGGCGGGCGCCACCGCGTCGTTCGCCTCGCCCCGCAGGCCGGAAAGGAATTGCGGCTGCCAAAGCGACAGGCCGAGCAGGATCGCACCCACCAGCGCGCCAGCGCCGGCAGCGATATAGCCCGTGAAGAGGCCGTATTGCGCCCTTCGCGAATAGCTCGAACGCCGTTGCCCGGTCGGCGCCATCGCGGCCGTGCTCCCCTACTACTTCAAGCGCGGCCTAAGCCGTCATCAAAACGCCGCGATAGATTTCGTCTTCCATCGCACGGCCTGTGCCCAGCGCCACGCAGGAGAGCGGATCTTCTGCAATGGTGACGGGAAGGCCGGTCTCTTCGCGCAGATATTCGTCGAGACCCTGGATGAGCGCGCCACCGCCGGTCAGGACGATACCCTGATCGACGATATCGGCGGCGAGTTCGGGCGCGGTGTTTTCCAGCGCGATACGGACGCCTTCAACGATGGCCCCGATCGGTTCCGACAGGGCTTCTGCGATATGGCCCTGATTGATCGTGATTTCCTTGGGCACGCCGTTGACGAGGTCGCGCCCCTTGATGGTGATCGCTTCGCCGATGCCGTCTTCCGGCGCCACGGCGATGCCGTAATCCTTCTTGATCCGTTCCGCCGTAGCATCGCCGATCAGGAGATTGTGGTGGCGGCGGACATAGCTGACGATCGCTTCGTCCATCTTGTCGCCCCCGGTTCGCACCGAAGTGGTGTAGGCGAGACCGCGCAGGCTGAGCACCGCGACTTCGGTCGTGCCGCCGCCGATATCGACGACCATCGATCCGACGGGCTCGGTCACCGGCATGTCCGCGCCAATCGCGGCGGCCATGGGTTCGAGAATCAGGAAGACCTGGCTTGCGCCTGCGTTCGATGCGGCGTCGCGGATCGCGCGGCGTTCGACGCTGGTCGAGCCCGACGGAACGCAGATCGTGATTTCGGGATAGCGCATCAGGCTCTTGCGGCCATGCACCTTGCGGATGAAGTGCTTGATCATCTCTTCGGCGATTTCGATGTCGGCGATGACGCCGTCGCGCAAGGGACGGATCGCTTCGATGCTGTCCGGGGTCTTGCCCATCATCATCTTCGCATCGTCACCCACCGCCTTCACGCGCTTGACGCCGTTCAGCGTTTCGATCGCGACGACCGACGGTTCGTTGAGAACGATGCCCTGATCCTGAACATAAACCAGCGTGTTGGCGGTGCCGAGATCGATCGCCATGTTCTGCGAGCCGAACTTGAAGAGATTGTTCCAGAAGCTCATTCTAACCCGATTCCATAAGTGGATAAGGGCCTTACGCCTCGATTCTACGAGAGTTCCGACCCGATTGTGACAGCGGAGCGGTGGCCTTAGCGAAGGTGTGGCGAAAATGCCAAAACATTCACGGGCTCCTGCCGGGGAAATCTGCGCGCCCGGCCTCGAAATCGCGGCGCTTCGTCGCTAGCTTGCGCGGCTCGCCATGCCGATCATACGCCGCCTCCCCGAAACGCTCGTCAATCGCATCGCTGCGGGCGAGGTTGTGGAACGCCCCGCAGCGGCGCTTAAGGAGCTGGTCGAGAACGCCATCGATGCGGGCGCGACGCGGATCGCGATCAAGCTGGTCGAAGGCGGGCTTGGCTCGCTGGAAGTGACCGATGACGGGTGCGGCATGACACCCGACGAGATGGCGCTGGCGCTCGAACGCCACGCGACCTCGAAATTGCCCGACGAAGCTATCGAACAAGTTGCCACTCTAGGCTTCCGGGGCGAGGCGCTGCCGTCGATCGCCAGCGTGTCGCGCTTCACGTTGGAAAGCCGCCCGCGCGCCTCGGAGCAGGCCTGGCGCAAGGTGGTCGATCACGGCGCCATCGTGGCGGACGAGCCCGCTGCGCTGCCGCCGGGTACGCGCGTGCGGGTCGAACAGGTCTTCGCCAAAGTGCCCGCGCGGCGCAAATTCCTGCGGACGCCGCGCAGCGAATATGCCGCCTGCCTCGACGTCGTGCGCCGTCTCGCCATGGCGCGGCCCGATATCGGCTTCACGCTGGAACACGGAGAACGGCGCATCCTGGCACTCCAGCCGGACGAGGCGATTGCCGATCGCGTGGCGCAGGTCGTCGCCCGTGAACTCAAGGACAATGGCGTCGCCATCGAGCTGGAGCGGCCGGGCGAGGCGGGGCCGATCCGCCTGTCCGGGATAGCGGGCCTGCCGACCTACAATCGCGGTATCGCTGATCATCAATATCTGTTCGTCAATGGGCGCCCGGTGAAGGACCGGCTGCTGACCGGCGCGGTGCGCGGGGCCTATGCCGACATGCTTGCGCGCGATCGGCACGCAGTGCTGGCCCTGTTCCTCGACCTGCCGCCGGAAGATGTCGATGTGAACGTCCACCCGGCCAAAACCGAAGTGCGGTTCCGCGACGCGAACGCGGTTCGCGGCTTCATCGTGTCGGGCCTGCGGCAGGCCTTGGCGAGCGAGGATCGGCGCAGCGCGCAGACGCCCGATCGCGGCGCGATGGCGCGCTGGACGAGCGAGCCGGGACAGGGGGAGGCAATGCGCGACGAACCGTCGCCTGCGCTTGCATCGATCTTCGGCGGCCGCGACTGGTCCGCGCCCTCCCGTTCGGTGGCGGAGGCGGGTGCACCGTGGCGCGGGGTAGAGAACGATACCATCGCGGCGCCGTATGGGCGCGCTGAGGAAGCAGCGCCGATCGCGGAGAAAGACCGCGACTTTCCGCTGGGCGTGGCGCGCGGCCAGGTGGCCAATACCTACATCGTCGCCGAGGCGAAGGATGGGCTGGTCCTCGTCGATCAGCACGCCGCGCACGAGCGCCTGGTGCTGGAGCGTCTGCGCGCGGCGGGCGCGGAAGACGCCGTTTCGCGCAGCCAGGCGCTGTTGATGCCCGACGTGGTCGAACTGGACGAGACCGCCTGCGACCGGCTCGAAGATGCCGCCGACGGTCTTGCGCGCTACGGCCTCGTGATCGAACGCTTCGGCCCCTCGGCCATGCTGGTGCGCGCGGTCCCCCATTCGCTGAAGCAGGGCGATCCCGAAAAGCTGCTGCGCGATATCGACGACGATCTGGTCAAGCACGGCGAAGCGCTGCTGCTCGGCGAAAAGATCGACCTCGTCCTCGCCAACATGGCCTGCCACGGATCGGTCCGCGCGGGCCGCGTCATGCGTGTCGACGAGATGAACGCCCTCCTGCGCGAAATGGAACGCACCCCGCGCTCGGGCCAGTGCAATCACGGGCGGCCCACCTGGGTCAAGCTGTCGATGGAGGATGTGGAGAAGCTGTTCGGGAGGAAGTGAGGCGCTGAACTTTCTTCGTCGAATTGCGACTTGCAGAGTTTTCTAGTCAAAAGCGGACGGTCGGCAAACGACCCCATTGCGGACACTCCAATTCACTTGGCTGATTGGTCCAGTTGGCTGTCAAAATACTGTGCCAGCATCTCTTCCCGACGACTGACAGCCGAGATGTGGAGGATGATTGTTTCGCTCAATTCGAGGTCGGGATGGTCTGCACAGAAACCGGCGAACCAGAAGGCTTCTGAAAGTGGCTCCTTGGCGTGCCATGTTGTCATGATGTGGTCTTTATCCGGCACCTTACCGAAATCGAACGCTTCTAAATTGGCCCAATCCACACTGTCGTGCCATTCTTCGCACGAGCAACCCCAAGCGATGACGTAGCGCGCTCCGATAGACCAAATCCAGTTGGCAACTCGGTTGCGCCATTCATCTGGCACTTCTTCCTCTGCAACAATAACCAGCCGATAGGACTTCGCTTCGAGCGAAGGGGGCTGTTGGCCCTGTTCAAGTTGTAGGTATTTTGGAGCCATCGCTCTGTCATATCAGAGGATTGGGTAGCGGCAATGTCCGCTTCCCACCCCAAACCGGCCATTCGGAAGCTCTGCTGCGATGTTAGAAGCAGACAGGCGGCTATTGTTCGCAATGCTATAAAAGCGGTCTAACTGCTTACGACCCCATTGTAGCCATAGCGCGGCTGTGAGACCGGACTTCATGACAAAACACTGCTGTGAAATGATGCGCACCAATGTCGAGAACATATGCGACGAGCATTCGGACCGATTTGAGTGCCCGGACTGCCTCATCCATCACTCGAAAACGCGGGATAGTTACGGACTCATCATCCATGATGGTGGGGCATCCGTCATCACGATTTCGCACTGCCCCTGGTGTGCCACCAAGCTTCCAAACGGCTTGGACTAATTGTCCGCTTTCCACCCCAAATCGGACGTACAGTTCTCAGCTCGGCTAGCCGGTAAGCCGACATTCGCCCCGGCTCACCTTTCTTTCCTTACGAGCTTTCTTCCTTGCTCCGGTCGATTCAAAATGGTCTCTGCATTCGGACCACCGATCGCTGCTTACTTCGATGGCAGACTCGGAATAATCGCTCGGGAGACAATCATGCGCGCACCGATTCTCTTGCTGGCTCTGGCCGTTGCAGCCTGCGGGGCGGAACAGAGTCCGGAGGAGAAAGCGGCCAGCGATGCGGCGGCTTCGGCGGAGATCCGCGCGGCGAACGTGCCGCCGCCCATTCCTGTGACGCTGGAGCCGATCGCCTATTCCGATATCGAGGCGAACGATCTGATCGGGATCGGGTGCAGCTTCGCCCTGGCGCGCGAGGCCGATGCGGCGATGGCGGTGACGATGGTGGAGGCGGCTTACGTGAAGCAGGATAACGAAATCCAGCGCCTGGCCCCCGACATGGGCAGCGCCGAAATGCCCTTCGGTACGCGTGCCCATTACGATGGAACCGCATTCGGGCTCGAAATAACGATGCGCGGGGATGGCGAACCGATCGGGGGCGAGACCACGCTTTACGATGCCGCGCTGACCTTGCGCGACGGGCGGGACCGGATCGTCTATCAGCGGGAAGGTGTGGCGCGCTGCGGCAGTTGAGCCGTCACTCCACTGGTGTATCGGGATCGCGCACCCGGATAAGGCCATTGCTGACCATTTCGAGCACCAGGACATCGTCCTGATTGAAAGTGCTCACCCGGCTCTTGAAAAGGCCCATATCGGGGCGTGACTTGCTGCGGCGCTTCTCGATCACTTCCGTCTCGCAGCGCAGCACGTCGCCCGGATAGACCGGTTTCACCCAGCGCAGCTGATCGATCCCGGGCGAGCCGAGACCTGCCTGTTCGACCACGGACATGTTTTCGACCAGCATCCGCATGGTCATGGCGCAGGTATGCCATCCGCTGGCGGATATGCGCCCGAAATGCGTCTTCGCCGCCGCCTCGTCGCTGAGGTGGAAGGGCTGGGGGTCGAACTTCTCGGCGAAGTCGCGCACCGCATCGGCCTCGACCTCGTAGCGGCCGAAGCTCTGCCGGGTGCCCACTTCGATTTCTTCGTAATACAGCATGGTTCGGGAAATGCCCCGGAATGCGGGCCGGGGCAATATCCAAACTTAACGTAGGTGTATCGCGCGCATCACCGGGCCGAGCCGTTCGGAGCGTCCGAGCCATTCGAGCTGGGTGCGCGCGGTCACCTCATTGATTGCCGTCTGGGGAATGGCGCCGCCGCTGACCGGCACTCTCAAGGGCCGGGTGCCCGGCGCCAAGGCCATGGTGCCCGCGATCGCGCGCGGCACATCCATCGGGTCGGCGCTTCGGCCCGAACCGTCCTCGGTCCCCATATTCGCGACCACTTCGGGATAGCCGCTCGTGTGGATGTCCTCGGCGCGGTTCTTCAGGGCGCCGGTATAGATGTTGCGGTTGACCCAGACCTCGGTCGGATAGCCGCCGGGTTCGATGATGGTGACATCGATATTGTGAGGCACGAGTTCGTAGGCGAGCTGCTGGCCCATCGCTTCCAGCGCGAATTTGGTGGCGCTGTAATGGCCGCCATGGGGCACGATCACGCGGCCTAATTGGCTGGAAATCTGGAAGATCTGCCCCGCACCCTTCGCGCGCATTCCCGGCAGCACGGCGCGGGCCATGCGGTGGCAGCCGAAGACATTGGTATCGAAGGCGAGCATGGTCGCCGCCATGTCCTGAACCTCGACCGGGCCGGAAATGCCGATTCCGGCATTGTTGATCAGCACGTCGATCGGACCGCCATTGATCCGCTCCGCCTCGGCGACGCCCGCGGCGACTTGATCGTCCGATAGAACGTCGATCTCGATCACCTGCAGGTCGAGATTTTCTTCGCGCGCGAGCTTTATCAATTCCTCTGCTTCGGGACGCGGCAGGTTGCGCATGGTGGCGAATACCCTCGCGCCGAGGCGGGCGTAATGTTCCGCGCCCAGCCGCCCGAAGCCGGAGGAGCAGCCGGTGATCAGGATCGACTTGCCCGATAGCTCGGCAGGAATCTGCACCGCGTCGGACTGCGCGCGTGAAGACGTGGCGGCGAGGGCGGTGGTAGCGGCTGCTCCGGCAAGCAGAGTACGGCGGGTGAGGGCGGTCATGGTCGGGTCTCCTTCGCGCGGGAATCTATCGGATTATCGCTTGCATGTCAGCGCGATGGGGCGAAAGCATGGCGGCGATGATGCGAACCGTTCTTCTTTCGACCGCCTTGCTCGGTGTGGTGCTGGCTCTTTCAGGGTGCGAAACCACGAATGAGGATGAGTGGGCGGGTGGGGCGCGCAAGCCCTTCCATCAGGCGGAACAGACCTGCGAGGCGCAGGCCGCTCGGATCGCGGAAGAAAGCGCCCGGCCCGCTTTCTTCACCGGATGCATGCAGGCGTTCGGATGGACCCGGCGCGCGGGCTAGCCCTGCATCCGCATTGCGACGTCGCTCATGAAGCGAACGTCCTCGCCCGCCGCCAGCCGATCCGCTTCGCTGCCGATCGCGGCGAGCATCTGGACCAGATCGTCCTGCTCGGCCTTGGCGTAATTTCCGAGGACGTGCCCGGTCACCCGGTCCTTGTGACCCGGATGGCCGATCCCGATCCGGACACGCCGGAAATCGGGGCCGAGATGCTTGTCGATGCTGCGAAGGCCGTTGTGGCCCGCCAGCCCGCCGCCGGTGCGGACCTTGACCTTGAAGGGCGCGAGGTCGAGCTCGTCATGGAACACGGTCAGCGCATCGGTGTCCAACTTGTAAAAGCGCAACGCTTCGCCGACGGCGCGACCGCTCTCGTTCATAAACGTCGCCGGTTTCAGGAGCAGCACCTTTGCAGTGCCGATGCGACCCTCTTGCACCCAGCCGGAGAACTTCTTCTGCGCCGGGCCGAACCCGTGCATTTCCGCGATCACGTCGCAGGCCATGAAGCCGATATTGTGCCGGTGCATCGCATATTGCGGTCCGGGATTGCCGAGGCCGGTCCAGATTTGCATGCAGGGCTGCTACATCAAGCGAGCGCGTCGAGAAAGTCCTGCGCGACACGCGGTTGTTCGAACCGGTGGACTGTGCCGGCAAAGGCGGCGAGGCGGCGTTTTATGGCAGGGGTCTTGCGACGGCGAAAGCGCGCGACATAGTGGAAAAAGGCCGGATCGAACCGCTCTGGACAGCCGGGCGGGGCATCGGGCCGCACGGTGCCGTGCAGCGTGGCGATGCGGCGAAACAGGCGGCTCAGGCAGACCAGCGTCGGATAGTCGAGCAGGATGGCCGTGTCGGCCCGCGCCAGCCTCCGGTCCAGGCTGCTGCCGAAATTTCCGTCGATGATCCAGGTCCCGCCCGCAATGAGCCCGTCAAGGCGCGCGTCCCATTCCGCCGGATCCGGTTCCTGCCATCCGGGGAGGTGATAATGGGCATCGAGATGGATCAGCGGCAGCCCGGTGAGCGCGGCGAGGGCACGGGCGAAGGTCGATTTGCCTGCCCCCGGCGATCCCAAAACCAGCACTCTGCGCATGACCTGCTCCTTCCGTGCGGCCCGGTCGCGGATCGAACCGCACCGCTGCATGAAACGAAAACACCGGCCTGTCGCCAGGCCGGTGTCTCGTTTTCGGTATCGGGAGAAAAACCCTTATTCGGGGCTCTTTTCCTGCTGTTCCAGAGCGGCGTCGTCGTCCGGACCCTGTTCGGTCGCGGCGGTTTCGCCCGGCTCCATGCCGGCACCGGTCTGATCGTCGCCGTCTTCGGCGCCTTCGCTCTTCTTGAGCGCCGACGGAGCGACCAGCGTGGCGATCGTGAAGTCGCGATCGGTGATCCCGCTTTCGCTGCCCTTGGGCAGGTCGACTTCGCTGATGTGGATCGAATCGCCGACTTCCTTGCCAGTGACGTCGATCTCGATTTCGCTGGGGATCGCATCCATGTCGCAGACCAGTTCCAGCTCGTGACGGACCACGTTCAGAACGCCGCCCTTCTTGAGGCCGGGGCTCGCTTCTTCGTTGATGAAGACCACGGGCACGTTGACTTCGACCTTGGCGCCCTTCGAGAGACGCAGGAAGTCCGCATGTTCGGGACGGTCGGTGACCGGGTGAAGCGCGACATCCTTGGGAAGGGTGCGCAGGGTCTTGCCGCCGATTTCGATGCTCACGATCGAGTTCATGAAGTGGCCGGTGCCGAGCTGGCGGACCAATTCCTTCTCTTCGACGTGAATCATCACGGGATCTTCCTTGCCGCCGTAGATCACGGCGGGAATACGACCTTCGCGGCGCAATTGACGGGAGGCTCCCTTGCCAGCCCGTTCGCGCGCTTCGGCCGGCAGGGTCAGAGCGTCGCTCATGGGTCTTGCCTTTCGAGTATGCGTTGAGTTGCTTGTACGTGTCGGACGCCACGCCTCCAGGGATGACCATGGCGGGTCCGAAGCGCGGCGCTATAGCGGGGTGGGCCGGAAACGCAAGCTTTCCCGCATCCGACGGCTATTGGATGCGGCGCACCGTAAAGCCGCGCGCTTCCAGCATGGCAGGCAGGCCATCGGGGCCGAACATATGGCCTGCGCCGACCGCTATCAGCGGCTTGCTCTGCGTGGAGAAGAGGTTTTCCAGCTGAGCGGTCCAGGCCCGGTTCCGTCCGGCGAGGAGCGCTTCGTAAAGCTCCGGATCGGCCAGAATGCCCTCGCGCGTCAATTTCGCCAGCGCCTCTCCATCGCCTTCGCTCCAGGTGCGGGCGAGGCGACCCATATCGTCGTCGTATTCGCGGGTCTCGGCGATTATGGCGTTGAGCAGGTCGCGCTGTTCCGCCTCCGGCAAAGTGTCGAAAATGCCGAGCTGGCGCTCGCCGCCCTCGATTTCGACGATCTCGCGCCCTTCGAAGTCGCCGATCAGAGCGCGATCGACGCCGTTCTCGCTTTTCGACGCCTGCGCCACTTGCGCCAGCGTGAGCGCGGCGGCCCAGCTTTCCATGGCGTCGAAATGGTCGCTGCGCACCTTGGCTTTGGTCAGCAGCGTTTCATACTGACTGCGCAGGGCCGGATCGATCCGTTCGGCCAGCGGTCCGGGCGGATCGTCGAAGGCGAGGCTTACGAAAATGTCGGTCAGCTCGCTGCCGTTATCGAGCCCCGCCACTTCGACGACCAGCAGATCGGCTTGCTCGATGGTTTTTTCAAGCAGTGGCGTGCGCCAGGATACGCCATCGGGCAATGCGTGGATCGTGCCGAACAGCCACCCTTCGACCGCTCCCGCATCGTCGACCACCTCCCACAGGATCGGCTCTGCCTTGGTTTCGGGCTCCGCCTGCCGTTCCGATCCGCAGGCGGCGAGGGCCATCAACCCGAAGAGAGCGAGGCCACCTGCGACACGGCGAAAAATGGGCAATCGCTGCATGGAATTCAATCGATCCGCTCGGCAGACAAGCCCCGCTCTGCGAGCATCGCCTGAACCGATGTCGGCCCGAAGAAATGTCCGGCGCCGACGGCGACCAGCACGATTCCGGGGCGATCGAGCCGCTTGTCCAGCCACCCGGCCCAGGCCCGATTGCGGTCTTCGAGCAGGATCTTCTCGAACAGGACGCCGAACTCCCCCTCGCCGAAATCGAGGTCGTCGATCTCTTCGCCCTTCGCCCACTCGTGTTCGAGAGCGAGATCCAGCCCATCGGCATCCTCGCCATCGCCAAGAAAGAAGCTTTCCGAATCCTCGCCATTCCAGGCGATCAGGTCAGTTTCCAGCTGGGCAAGCAACAGGTCCTCATCGATGGAAAGGATGTTGGTGAGGACATCATTGCTGTCCTCGATCGATCCGATCGGCTTGCCCGCCTCCGCGAATTCCGATTGAAGGATCGTCTCGACGCCGTTCTCGGACTCCGAGCCCATCATGTCGAGCTGGCCCACGCCCGCTGCCATGATGGCAAGCATCGGCGGCATCCTGTCGAAGATCGCGGGCGGCATCTCGGTCAATTCTGCCAGCGCGAGCCATTTCTCGCCGGCTTCGGGAGAGAGCCGCTTCGATGTCGGGACGCGATCCTTCATTTCGGACAGCACCCGAACCATCAGGGCCTGGGAGCCTGCTTCGCTGTCCGCATCGCTGGTTTCGATCACCAGTTCGTCGGCGTCTTCCACGATGCTGTCGAACCGGGCGCTGCGCCAGCGAAACCCGTCGGGAAGGACGTGGAAGGTCCCGAACAGATAGATGGTCGTGTCCTCGTCCGCCAATTTCCAGATTGCGGGCTTCGGATCGTAATCCTGGACGAAAGCAGGGACAGCAAATGCTTCATCGCTTCGGACCGGTTTCGCATGAGTGGCCTGCGCCCAGGCGGCAGGCGCCATCAGAAGGGCAGCTATGCCGGCAGAAAACGCGAAGAAGCGGTGCATTGGACTGGAAACCTCTGGCGATCGGGCAACTGGCCGCGTCTGTCTTAAAGAACCGCTATCGCTGCCCGTCATCGAATATTTCGTGAATGGTCATGCCGAAAATCCGCGCAATCCGAAAGGTCGAAACAGGATGGAGAAATTCGCGGTCCTCATCCCCTCGCCGGTCCCCATGACATTGACCCCGTTTCGCACCTGCGGCATGGCCGCTCGTCATGGACCGGAACCCGCAAAACTCCTTTCAGGACATGATCCTCGCGCTCCACGATTTCTGGAGCAGCAAGGGGGGCTGCCTGATCCTTCAGCCCTATGACATGCGGATGGGGGCGGGCACGTTTCATACTGCGACTACCTTGCGCGCGCTCGGCCCGGAGCCGTGGAACGCGGCTTTCGTCCAGCCCTGCCGTCGCCCGACCGATGGTCGTTATGGCGAGAACCCGAACCGGCTCCAGCATTATTACCAGTATCAGGTGATCCTGAAGCCGAGCCCGCCCGATATTCAGGACCTCTATCTCGAAAGCCTTGGCGTGATCGGGATCGATCCGCTGAAGCACGATATCCGCTTCGTGGAAGACGATTGGGAATCGCCGACCTTGGGCGCCTGGGGGCTGGGCTGGGAGGTCTGGTGCGATGGGATGGAAGTGACGCAGTTCACTTATTTCCAGCAGATGGGCGGCTTCGATTGCAAGCCGGTGGCGGGCGAGCTGACCTACGGTCTCGAACGTCTGGCGATGTATATCCAGGGTGTCGACAACGTCTACGATCTCGATTTCAACGGGCGCGGCGTGAGCTACGGGCAAGTATTTCTCGAAAACGAGAAGCAGATGTCGAAATGGAATTTCGAGGTCGCGGATACCGATACCCTGTTCGACCTCTTCGCCAAGGCCGAGGCGGAGTGCCGCAATGCGCTGGCCGCCAGTGTCCCGATCGCCGCGTATGAACAGGCGGTCGAAGCCAGTCATATCTTCAATCTGTTGCAGGCGCGCGGCGTGATCAGCGTGCAGGAACGCGCCAGCTATATGGGCCGGGTGCGCGATCTGGCGCGCGGATCGTGCGAGGCGCATATGGCGAAGGAAGCGCCCGGCTGGGCGGAGAAATATCCGGAGTGGTCGAAATGAGCGGCGCCGACAACCGGAGTGATTTCCTCCTCGAGCTGCGCAGCGAGGAAATTCCTGCACGGATGCAGGCGGGCGCGCGGGCCGAGCTGGAAAAGCTGTTCCGGCGCGAGATGGACGCGGCGGGCGTTTCCGTGGGCGATATCACCGTCTGGTCCACGCCGCGCCGCCTCGCGCTGATCGCACGCCACCTGCCCGAGGCGACGCAGGCGGTGAGCGAAGAGGTCAAGGGGCCGCCCCAAGGCGCTCCCGATGCGGCGGTAGACGGCTTCTGCCGCAAGGCAGGCGTGACGCGGAGCCAGCTGGAAGTGCGCGACGTCAAAGGGCGTCCGACCTATTTCGCCGTGATCGACACGCCAGGCCGCGCAATGCGCGACCTGCTTGGCGAGGCGATATCCGCCATCGTTCGCGATTTTTCGTGGCCCAAATCGATGCGTTGGGGTGAAGTCTCGCTCAGCACGGAATCCCTGCGCTGGGTGCGCCCGCTGTCGGGCATCGTCGCCTTGCTGGGTGACGAGGTGGTCGCATGTGAGGTCCACGGCGTCACCAGCGGTGCTGTCACGCTCGGCCATCGCTTCCATCACGCGGGCGACATCACTATCGGAAGTACCAACGATTATGCGCTGAAATTGCGCGCAGGCCATGTCATCGTCGACCACGAGGAGCGGCAGGATCTGATCCGCAGCGGCGCGGCCAGGGTCGCGTCTGAAGCGGGCCTGTCGCTGGTCGAGGATGAGGGCCTGGTGGTCGAGAATGCGGGTCTAACCGAATGGCCTATCCCACTCCTGGGCCGCTTCGACGAAGCGTTTCTCGAAGTGCCGCCTGAAGTCATCCAGCTCACCGCGCGCGTGAACCAGAAATATTTCGTGTGCCAGGATACCGCAGGAAATCTGGCCAACGCCTTCGTCTGCACAGCCAATATCGAGGCGGGCGATGGCGGTGCGGCGATCGTCGACGGCAATTGCAAGGTGCTCGCCGCGCGCCTCAGCGACGCACGCTTCTTCTGGGAGCAGGATCGCAAGAAGACGCTGGCCCAGCACGCCAAGGGGCTGGAGCGGATCACCTTCCACGAGAAGCTCGGGACGGTCGCAGACAAGGTCGATCGCGTGGCGAAGCTGGCCGACTGGCTGGTCTTCGACGCCAAAGCGCCCAATGGCGACCACAAGGCCGCGCGACTAGCCGCCGAGCTTTCCAAGGCCGACCTGGTCACCGAAATGGTCGGAGAATTTCCCGAACTTCAGGGTCTTATGGGCGGCTATTACGCGCGGGCCGAGGGGCTTCCGGATGATGTCGCCGATGCCATTGCAGATCATTACCGGCCGATCGGACAGGACGACGAGGTGCCGACCGCTCCCCTGACCGTCGCGGTCAGCCTCGCCGATAAGCTCGATACGCTTCTGAGCTTCTTCAAGATCGGTATCCTTCCGACGGGATCGAAGGATCCTTTCGCGCTTCGCCGGGCTGCGCTCGGATATCTGCGTCTCGTCCAGGCGAACGATTTGAAGCTGTCGCTCGATCAGATCGTCCACGCGTGGGAAGGGCGCCCGCATCGCGCCCTTGCGACAAAACTGACGGATTTCCTCGCCGAACGGCTCAAGGTCCAGCAGCGCGAGGCGGGCGTTCGGCACGATCTCATCGACGCGGTGTTTGCTTTGGGAGGGGAGGACGATCTCGTCCGCCTGCTCGCGAGGGTGAAAGCATTGCAGAACTATATCGAAACCGCCGAGGGCGCAGACCTTCTCGCCGCTTACAAGCGCGCCGCGAACATTCTCAAGAAAGAGGATTGGCAGGGGCCGGAAGGCGAGATTGCGCATACGGGCGAGGAAGATCCTCTCGCGCTTGTCGATGATCCGGACATGAAGGCCGTAATCGACGCCAAGATGTCCGAACGGCGCGAGACGCCGCTTTCCTACTCGCCCGAGCCTGCGGAAAAGACGCTGATGGAAGCGCTGTCCCAATCGGAAACGCGCGCCAAACAGGCGCTGGCGAAGGAGGATTTCGCCGCCGCGATGAATGCGCTTGCAAGCCTGCGTGCGCCGATCGACCGCTTCTTCGAAGAAGTGACGGTGAATGCGGATGATCGGGACAAGCGCGCCCATCGCCTCGCCCTTCTCGCCCGATTCCGCGATGCGGTCCACCAGGTTGCGGATTTCGGGCGGATCGAAGGCTAGGCGCTCGACAACGGATCGGGCGGCGTTTCGGCGTCGCCCTGTGTATATTTTGAAAGCTGACGGGGCTCGAAATGAATAAGACGGTCTTCACATTCGGCGGGAACGCCGCGCATACGAATGCAAGGCAGAAGGACAAGACCGTGACTGGCGGCAAGGGCGCGAACCTGGCCGAAATGGCCAGTATCGGCCTGCCGGTGCCCCCTGGCTTCACCATCGCGACCGAGGAATGCCTCAGATACCTTCGCGAAGGCGCCGATTTTTCGAGCGATCTTCGCGAGGCGGTGGCCGAGGCGCTGGCCCATGTCGAGCGCACGGTGGGTAAGCGGTTCGGCGATGCGGCCGATCCTTTGCTGGTCTCGGTCCGCTCCGGCGCCGCCGTCTCCATGCCGGGGATGATGGACACCGTTCTCAATCTCGGCCTCAATGACGAGACGGTCGAAGGGCTGGCGAACACGTCCGGCGATGCCCGCTTCGCCTGGGACAGCTATCGCCGCTTCATCCAGATGTATGGCGACGTGGTGCTGGGCGTCGATCACGGCCTGTTCGAAGAAGCACTGGAAATCGCCAAGGAAGACAACGGCTTCTACGCCGATACCGAATTGTCAGCCGATGACTGGCGTGAGCTGGTGGGCGAATACAAGCGCATCGTCAGCGAGGAGCTGGGCAAGCCGTTCCCGCAGGATCCCATCGAACAACTCTGGGGCGCGATCGCCGCAGTGTTCGACAGCTGGGATACCGAACGCGCGAAGATCTACCGCCGCCTGAACGACATTCCGCACGACATGGGCACGGCAGTGAACGTTCAGGCGATGGTGTTCGGCAATATGGGCGACACCAGCGCCACCGGCGTCGCCTTCACGCGCGATCCTTCGACCGGCGAGAAAGCCTATTACGGGGAATGGCTCGTCAATGCGCAGGGCGAGGACGTGGTCGCGGGCATCCGAACCCCGCAATATCTGACGAAGGCCCGGCGCGAAGCTGCCGGCGCGGACCGCCCGAGCATGGAAGAGGCCATGCCCGAAGCCTTCGGCGAGCTGGCGCGCGTGTTCGATCTGCTGGAACGGCATTATACCGACATGCAGGATATCGAATTCACCGTGCAGCAGGGCAAGCTGTGGCTGCTTCAGACCCGCAACGGCAAGCGCACTGCCAAGGCCGCGCTCAAGATGGCAGTCGATATGGTGGGCGAGGGGCTGATCGACCGCAAGGCCGCGATCCTACGCGTCGATCCGATGGCGCTCGATCAATTGCTGCACCCCACGCTCGATCCCGATGCGCCGCGAGACATCCTGACCACCGGCCTCCCGGCATCCCCGGGCGCGGCCAGTGGCAAGATCGCGCTCGATGCGGATACGGCGGAATTGTGGGCCAATCGCGGCGACAAGGTGATCCTGGTCCGGATCGAGACCAGTCCCGAAGATATTCACGGCATGCATGCCGCCAAGGGCATTCTGACGGCGCGCGGCGGCATGACCAGCCACGCCGCCGTGGTTGCGCGCGGCATGGGACGGCCCTGCGTTTCTGGTGCATCGCAGGTGCAAATCGCCCGCGAAGGACGCACGCTGACCATCGGGCAGCGCGAGCTGAAGGAAGGCGACGTCATAACCATCGACGGCGCCAAGGGCGAAGTCATGGCGGGCGAAGTGGCGACCATCGAGCCCGAGCTTGCAGGCGATTTCGGCACGCTGATGGAATGGGCGGACGAACACCGCCGTATGCGCGTGCGCACCAATGCGGAAACGGAGCGCGATTGTTCGATGGCGCGCCAGTTCGGGGCCGAGGGCATCGGATTGTGCCGCACAGAACACATGTTCTTCGATGCCGACCGGATCAGCGCGGTGCGGCAGATGATCCTGGCAGACGACGAAAAAGGCCGCCGCGCCGCACTCGCCAAGCTGCTGCCCGAACAGCGCATGGATTTCGTCGCGATCCTGCGCGCGATGGCGGGCCTTCCCTGCACGATCCGCCTGCTCGATCCGCCGCTGCACGAATTCCTGCCGCATGGCGACGCCGAATTCGCCGAGCTGGCGGAAGCGACCGGGCTGGGCGTCGATCATTTGCGCCGCCGGGCGAACGAGCTGCACGAGTTCAATCCCATGCTCGGCCATCGCGGCTGCCGGCTCGGGATCACCTATCCCGAAATCTATGAAATGCAGGCGCGCGCCATCTTCGAAGCCGCCTGCGATGTCGCGGCGGAGGCGGAAGAGGCTCCGGTCCCCGAAATCATGATTCCTCTGGTCGCGACAAGGCGCGAGCTGGAAATCCTGCGCGCGCTGGTCGATCGCGTTGCGGAAGAGGTTTTCGCGCAAATGGGCCGCCGGATCGAATATCTGGTCGGCACCATGATCGAATTGCCCCGCGCCGCCCTGATGGCGGGTGAAATCGCCACGGAAGCGGAATTCTTCAGCTTCGGCACCAACGATCTGACCCAGACCACGCTCGGTGTGAGCCGGGACGATTCCGCGCGCTTCCTCGCGCCCTATGTCGACAAGGGGATTTTCGCGCGCGATCCCTTCGTCAGCCTGGATATCGACGGTGTCGGGCAGTTGGTCGAAATGGCTGCGGAGCGCGGGCGAGCCACGCGGGGGGCCATCAAGCTGGGCATATGCGGCGAACATGGCGGCGATCCGGCAAGCATCGCTTTCTGCGAGAGCGTCGGCCTCGATTATGTCAGCGCCTCGCCGTATCGCGTGCCGATCGCGCGGCTCGCGGCGGCACAGGCCGCGCTTCGCAAGCAGTCGGCGGGCTAGGCCCAGCCGGTCAGAGTCAGGATTTCAAAGCTCTCGACGACGCGACCGTCCTCGTCCGCTCCGCTCGCAAACGCTGTACGCGCGCGCTCCATTGCGGCGCGCGATAACGGCGGGCCGGGCTGGGCGAGCTGATTGCCGAGGCCCTGATCGCGCAAATCGCTCACCAGCCGGTCGAGCGAGCGATAGCCGACGGTGATCGGCCAGCTATCGACCACGAAGCGGCGAAATCCGGCGCGCTCGAGCAGTGCGGTGGCAGAGCGCGTGTCGATCACCGGATGCATCCGAGGCACGGCGCGGTCCGGCTCGGCTGCGATCATCGCGCGGCGCAGATGCGACAGGCTGCCAGCACCCACCAGGCTCGCCATCAGCAATCCATCATGAGCCAGCGCCGTGCGAAGGTGCAGCAGCGCGCCCGGCAGATCGTTGACGCTCGCCAGCGTGCCGAGATTGGCGACGAAATCGAAGGGGCCGCCTTCGACCGGGCTTTCCTCCTTGAAATCGAGCGGCGTGGCGCGCACCACGTCTCCTGCCTTGGCAAGCCGATCGGATAATGCGGTGCCCAATTCGCCGATGACCAGCGTTCGCGAGGGAGCTGCGCGCATGAAGTCCAGCCGCTCGATCATATCCTCGACGATCGCGTCCTCGACGAAGCGGGCGGTATCCGCTGCGTCGTTTCGGGACAGCGCGCGCGACCAGGCGTGACGGCGACGGGCAGGGGCGAAGATGCGGGGAGGGAGGCGATCGGCCATGGTACCAGCCCTGCCGTGCTTGCCAGCGCGGCGCAAGCGGTCCAGCACTGTGCGCATGTCCGCCCGCGCGCTTATTGCCGACACGTTCTCGCCGATAGTGGACCTAATCTATCCGCCCCGCTGCCCGGCTTGCGGCTCAGGTCTGGCGAGCCAAAGCGGATTGTGCGCGCAATGCTGGGACCAATTGGTGATCCCGTCGTCTCCGGCGTGCGGGGCCTGCCAGCGCCCTTTCGGGGAGCATGGACCCGAAGACGGGGCGATCTGCGCGCCGTGCCTTCTGAAGCCGCCAAGGCATGACGGGATCGTGGCGGCAACGCTTTACACCGATGTCTCGCGTAAGCTGGTGCTGTCGCTCAAGCATGGCCGGCGGATCGCTCTCGCCCCGATGCTGGCGCGGTTGATGGCGGCGCGGCTGCCCGTTGCGGAGCGAGAGCGGCTGATCGTTCCGGTTCCGCTGCATCGCTGGCGGTTGTGGCATCGCGGCTTCAATCAGGCCGCATTGCTGGCGCGCGACATTGCAGGGCTGGGCCATGGCACTCTGATTGTCGACGGACTGGTGCGCCGCAAGCGCACGCCCTCGCTCGGCGGAATGGGCGCGAAGGCTCGCCATCGCGCCCTGTCAGGTGCTTTGATGGTCAATTCGCGGCACGCCGAGACACTGCGTGGACGGGAGGTGATCCTCGTCGACGATGTTCTCACCAGCGGCGCCACCTCGAGCGCATGCGTGGCGGCTCTCAAAAAAGCCGGCGCGGCATCGGTCGTCATCTGCTGTTTCGCGCGCGTTCTCGACGAAGCGCTGGACGCCCGGCCTGCCGTAACAAGTGAAACGCCCGGATCCGCGAAGGATCCGGGCGCCACGTGACGAATCAATGCGAACCCTCTCTTGCGAGACCGGCGCAGCCCCCCAGCATGCGCCTTGGATCCAATCCCTCATCGTTTGCGGCCGCGCCTTGCCCTGAAGCAGGCAGCGATGCCGCGACCCCTGAACCCTGGCGCATTCTGCGGCACCTTCGATCCGGTTGGCCGCCCTTGCGGGCTGCGAAGACATACATCTCACCTCTCTCGGGTTCATCAAACAGCAATGCGTGCTAGGGCTCAATTTTACCCATGTTTTGTTGCCATGACGCAACAGGCGATGCCGAGGAACACCAGATGAGCGCTGACCAGATCGATGCCCGCACTCGCGAGCAGGGGACCGATTTCCTGCCGAAATTCGACGAAAAGGGTTTGTTGAGCGCCGTGGTGGTTCACGCCGAGACCAGCGAGGTCCTGATGGTGGCCTTCATGGATCGCGAGGCTTTGGACTCGACGATCGAAAGCGGGGACGCGCACTTCCATTCCCGATCGCGGGGAAGATTGTGGAAGAAGGGGGAGACGTCGGGCCATGTCCTGAAGGTCGAAGAGATCCTGGTCGATTGCGATCAGGATGCGCTGGTACTCAGGTGCCGTCCGCTCGGCCCCACATGCCATACCGGTGCCCGCAGCTGTTTCTATCGCCGTCTCGAAGACGGAACTCTGCACCGGATCTGAAGCTTGTCCAAAGCGTCAAAGCTTGACGCTTACGTAAGGTGCTGCTAAACAGTTGGGCATGACGGCAAACCCGAACAAGGATGAGTTTCAGCGCCGTGCCGGCAATTCCGGTGCGCTGCTCGATCGGCCCGACGCTCTGGCTCGCGAGCGCTATTCGATCTCGGATTTGACGACCGAGTTCGACTGCACGGCGCGCGCCCTGCGCTTCTACGAGGATGAAGGGCTGATCGCGCCGTCGCGCGTCGGACTGACCCGCATTTATTCGAAGCGTGATCGGGCCCGGCTTGCCTGGATCATGCGCGCAAAGAATGTCGGCTTCTCGCTCACCGAAATTCGCGAGATGATCGACCTCTACGATCTGGGCGATGGCCGCGTGGAACAGCGCCGCGTTACGATCGAGAAATGCCGCGCGCATGTCGCCAAGCTCAAAAGTCAGCGCGACGATATCGACAGCTCGATCACCGAATTGACCGACTTCATCGACCATATCGAAGAGATCGACTCCTGATCCTTCCGCTCTCCTCTTCAATTTTCCTATTATCCAAGGACTCACGATGCCAACCTACACCGCCCCGACCCGCGATGCGCGTTTCATCATCAACGAAGTGCTCGACTTGGCGAGCTACGGCAATCTGCCCGGCTTCGAAATGGCGAGCCCCGACGTGACCGACGCGGTCCTGTCCGAAGGTGGCAAGTTTTGCGCCGAGGTGCTGGCTCCGCTGAACCTCTCGGGCGACCAGGAAGGGTGTACGCGCCATGAGGACGGCTCCGTCACCACGCCGAAGGGGTTCAAGCAGGCTTACGACCAGTTCCGCGAGGCGGGCTGGAGCACGCTGTCGCAGCCGGAAGAATTCGGTGGGCAGGGCATGCCGCACGTCCTCGGCTTCGCGTTCGAGGAGTTCGTGTCGAGCGCCAATCAGGCCTTCGGAATGTATCCCGGCCTGACGAACGGTGCGGTCTCCGCGCTGCTCGCCAAGGGCTCGCAGGAGCAGAAGGAGAAATATCTTCCCAAGATGATCTCCAACGAATGGACCGGCACCATGAACCTGACCGAGCCGCATTGCGGTACCGATCTGGGCATGATCCGCACCAAGGCCGAACCGCAGGCCGATGGAAGCTACGCGATTACCGGCACCAAGATCTTCATCTCTGCCGGCGAGCACGACATGGCGGACAACATCATCCACCTCGTCCTCGCCAAGACGCCCGGTGCGCCCGACAGCACCAAGGGCATCTCGCTGTTCGTAGTGCCGAAATTCCTGGTGAACGAGGACGGTTCGGTCGGCGAGCGCAACGGCGTCGTCTGCGGTTCGATCGAACACAAGATGGGCATCCACGGCAACGCGACCTGCGTCCTGAACTACGACGACGCAAAGGGCTGGCTTGTCGGCGAGGAGAACAAGGGTCTCGCCGCCATGTTCATCATGATGAATGCCGCACGCCTCGGCGTCGGTATCCAGGGCCTCAGCCAGGCCGAAGTCGCTTATCAGAACGCCGTCACCTACGCCCTCGATCGCCGTCAGGGCCGTGCGCTGACCGGTCCGGCCGAGCCCGAGGCGCAGGCCGATCCGATCTTCGTCCATCCCGACGTGCGCCGCATGCTGATGGATGCCAAGGCCTTTACCGAAGGCTTCCGTATGCTGTGCCTATGGGGTGCGCTTCAGGTCGATCTGACGCATTCGGCACAGACCGAGGAAGAGCGCGAGCAAGCCGACCAGCTGATCGGTCTCCTGACCCCGGTCATCAAGGGTTACGGTACCGACAAAGGCTACGAGATCGCCACCAACATGCAGCAGGTCTATGGCGGCCACGGCTATATCGAAGAATGGGGGATGAGCCAGTTCGTTCGCGATGCGCGTATCGCCCAGATCTATGAAGGCACCAACGGTATCCAGGCGATGGATCTGTGCGGTCGCAAGCTCGCCAGCAAGGGCGGCGCGGCGATCCAGGCCTATTTCAAGGCGATGGGCGAAGATATCGCCGAAGCCAAGGACAACGCCGATCTCGCCCCGCTTGCAGAGCAACTCGAAAAGGCGCTCGGCCAGCAGCAGGCGGCCACGATGTGGTTCATGCAGAACGCGATGCAGAACCCCAATCATCTGGGCGCCGGTGCGCATCATTACATGCACATCATGGGCATCGTCTCGATCGGCTGGATGTGGCTGCGCATGGCGAAGGTCGCGGCGCAGAAGCTGAATGATGGCGGGGACGACAAGGCGTTCTACGAAGCCAAGCTGGCGACCGCGCGCTATTACATGGATCGGTATCTGCCCGACGCGGGCGCGCTGCGACGTAAGCTCGAGGCCGGATCCGACAGCCTGATGGCTCTGGGTGAAGAGGCTTTCGCTACGGCAGCGTAATCCGCCACGAGCGTTAAAGCGTTGAAAGCCGCCCCGGGACGCATCCCGGGGCGGCTTTTTCATGTTTCGGATTGGTGGAGAAACGATCCTCTCCAAAGACGCCTTGGGCCCTGATCGCGGATGCCACCTTGCGAACCCGTGGCGTCACTATCGGGAAATAAAGCGTAACCTTACTGACAATTAAATGTTATCTTGCAGGAGAAAGCGTCGCTTTACCGCTCTTCACTTGTCGCCTTCTTGCCGGATCGCAAATGATCGAGAGCCTCGAGACCCGGTCCGTCCCAAGGTGAGGGCGGCCGTTCCTTCATCTTCTTGCGTTCGGCCCGTTCCTTCGCACGCGCAGCCAGCCCGCGCTGGCGGGCCGCTTCGAATGCCGACTGGAATTTCTCCCCATCCAAACGCGCTTTCAATTTGTAGGCGGCCTGACGGCTCATCCCAACGGTACGCGCAGCCTCCGCCACGCTGCCGCATTCCGACAGTGCTTTCAGGAAGGCGGAAACCTTTGGAACCGTCCAGCGATAGTCGGCATTGCGGCGCGGCATGCGATCCGGCGGCGACGAATCGGATTGGGTATCATCCATCCGCCGAATTAAGCCGCATTTGCCTGCGAGAGAAACAGGCCTTTTGGCCCTTACTTCATTCTGTCGGCAGGAAATCCGGCACCGAGAGATATCGCTCGCCCGTGTCGTAATTGAAGCCCATCACGCGCGTTCTTGCGTCGAGATCGCCGAGCTTCTGCTTGATCGCCGCCAGCGTCGCACCGCTGGAAATACCCACCAGCAGACCTTCCTTGGCGGCGCACTGACGAGCCATCTCCTTGGCGTCTTCGGGATCGACCTGGATCGCCCCGTCGATCGCCTGCGTGTGGAGGTTCCCCGGCACAAAACCCGCGCCGATGCCCTGGATCGGGTGGGGTCCGGGCTGGCCTCCACTGATGACGGGCGATCCGCCAGGCTCGACGGCATAGGCTTTGAAGCCGCTCCAGCGCTCCTTCAGCATTTCTGCGCAACCGGTCAGATGGCCGCCAGTGCCGACGCCGGTGATCATCACGTCGATCGGACTATCCTTGAAGTCCTCGTAGATTTCTTCCGCCGTTGTGCGGACATGGATTTTCCAGTTGGACTCGTTGTCGAACTGGCTGGGCATCCAGGCGCCTTCGGTCTTCTGGACCAGCTCCTGAGCGCGTTCGATCGCGCCCTTCATGCCGCCTTCCTTGGGCGTCAGGTCGAAGGTGGCACCATAGGCCAGCATCAGGCGGCGACGCTCGACACTCATGCTTTCGGGCATGACGAGCACGAGCTTGTAGCCCTTGACCGCCGCTGCCATCGCAAGGCCGATACCGGTGTTCCCGCTGGTCGGTTCGATGATGGTGCCGCCGGGCTTCAGCTTGCCAGCCTTTTCCGCGTCTTCGACCATGGCGAGGCCGATCCGGTCCTTGATCGATCCGCCCGGATTGGCGCGTTCGCTCTTCACCCAGACTTCATGGTCGGGGAAAAGGCGACCAAGCCGGATGTGCGGAGTGTTGCCGATGGTTTCGAGGACGGATTGGGCTTTCATGGAATACGCTCCTGGAGCTTTTCTTCTGGGGTTTCTGTCGTCGGTTTCTCTAGCAACTCCTCGGGAGGGTCGAAGGTCCGGGTTGTCCGCAAAACAGGGAAAATTCGCGCCCACAGCGCGACCGTCGCGATCGCCCCGATCCCGCCCGCGATGACTGCGAGCGCCGGACCGAACAGGCTGGCCAGGAAGCCGGAAAAGGCATCGCCACCCTCGTTCGAGGCGCTGATCGTCAGCAGGCTGGCCGACGAGACGCGGCCGCGCTTGTCGTCTGGCGTGTGCAATTGAATGAGCGACTGGCGGATATAGACGCTGAACATGTCCGCCGCGCCCACGATTACCAGCATGGCGAGGCTCAAGGGCATGGACCGCGAAAGGCCAAACACGATCGTCGCGAGGCCGAATATGGCGACCGCCCATAGCATTTTCGGCCCCACATTCGTTTTGAGCGGGCGAAAGCTGAACCAGATCGCCGTGACCGCAGCGCCCACGGCAGGGGCCGCCGCCAATTGCGCAAGGCCGGTCTCGCCGACCTGCAGGATATCGTAAGCAAACGGCGGAAACAGCGCGGTCGCGCCCGCCAGAAACACGGCCATCAGATCGAGCGTGATCGCGCCCAGCACCATCTTGTTGCGGATAACGTAGCGCCAGCCATCGATCACCTGTCCGATCGGACGCTGCGCCCCCGTGATCGGCGAGCGGGGAACTTTACCGATCGTGCTGATCGCAAGGATAGCGACCAGAAACAGCGCGCTGGCGATCGCATAGGGGAGGGCCGGTGCCGCATCGTAAGCGTAGCCGCCCACGGCGGGGCCGACGATCATGCCGGTCTGCCAGGCGATCGAGGACAGTGCGATGGCATTGGGCAGGATCGCCTTGGGCACGAGATTGGGCGCGAGCGCCGAGAGCGCGGGCCCGTTGAAGGCGCGCACCACTCCCAACAGTACCGCCACCGCGAAGAGCGAGGTCAGCCGCAATTCTTCGGTCCAGGTCAGCCAGGCGAGCGCGCCCGCTCCGAAAAGCTGGAGAAGAATGGTCAGCCGCGCCACGGTCTTCCGGTTGAAGCGATCCGCGGCGAGGCCGGAAAAGGGCGAGAGGACGAACAGCGGCAGAAACTGGAGCAGGCCGATCAGCGCAAGCTGGCCCGATGCGCCGAGCGCGTCCATCCCGCTTTCGCGCGCGATCGTATATGTCTGCCACCCGATGATCAGGATCATCGCATATTGGCCGACCACCATGGAAAACCGCGCGACGAGGTAGGCGCGGAAATTGTGGATGCGAAGCGGCGAGGAATCCGCGCTTATCTCAGGCGATGGTTCTGCTGTGCTCACAGCCTCGCCATGGCAAAGCGGCGCGGCGATGCAAAGCAAGTTCGCCTGTCCGGCTCACGCGCCGGACTTTTCGCAAGGGGCTTGTTTAGCGCAGTTTGCGCAGGCGCGGATTGGGCTGGAGCGTGTCGATCATCGACAGGAAATCGTCGATCCTGATGATGCGTTCGAACTGAAAACCGGCGCGATTTTCGCGTTCCCAGATGCAATAGGCCTCAATCCGCCCGATCACCGGCAGGCGCACAATCACCCGCTCGCCGCGCTCGACCCCTCGGGCGTCGTCGATCATGAAGCCGTTGGCGGAAATGTTCGAGATATGCATCCGCACATCGCCATCGCGATAATGCTCGGCGATCACGGGATGGTCGACCGGATGGCGCGACAGGCGCCGCTGATCGGTCACACTGAGCTGAGCTCCGGCAGACATGAAAGCGAACCCTCCGATGGAATGGACCCGAAACCTCGGGAGACCGCCATTCCTAACGGATAAAGGCTGACGAATCGTAAAGCTCTACGAACGGTCAGGGGCGCAAAAACTCCGTCCGTCGCTGGTCAGGCGCGGATGATCGCATGTTTCTTCTTGCCCAGGCTCAGCCGCGCCTGTTTGCCTTCGCCCAGCGTGACGAGATGGCCGGGATCGGTGATCGTCTCGCCATCGATCTTGACCGCGCCTTCGGCCAGCTTGCGCTTCGCCTCTCCGTTGGAGGCAGTGAAGCCCAGCTCCGTCAGCGCCGCACCGATGCGCACGCCATCGGGTCCGATATCGAGCACGGGCAGATCCTCGCCCGAACCGCCGCCCGCAAACGTCTCCGCTGCAGTCGCTTCGGCAGTGCGCGCCGCATCCTCGCCCCGCACCAGCGCTGTGACGGCGTTGGCGAGCGCGATCTTGGCGGAATTGATCTCGGCCCCTTCGAGCGCTTCGAGACGCGCGATCTCGTCCAGGGGCAGATCGGTGAACAGGCGCAGGAAGCGGCCCACGTCGCGATCGTCCGTATTGCGCCAGAATTGCCAGAAATCGTAATTCGGCAATTGCGCTTCGTTGAGCCATACCGCGCCCGCGGCGGTCTTGCCCATCTTCTTGCCATCCGCTGTGGTCAGCAGCGGCGTGGTAAGACCGAACAGCTCGGCCTGATCCATCCGTCGGCCCAGCTCGACCCCGTTGACGATATTGCCCCATTGGTCGCTGCCGCCCATCTGCAGACGCACGCCCATGTCCTTTGCCATGTGGCGGAAATCGTAGCCCTGCAGGATCATGTAATTGAATTCGAGGAAGGTCATCGGCTGCTCGCGCTCAAGCCGTAGTCGAACCGAATCGAAGGTCAGCATCCGGTTGACGGTGAAGTGGGGGCCGACTTCCTGAAGCAACTCGATATAGCCGAGCTCGCCGAGCCAGTCCTGATTGTCGACCATCACGGCGTCGGTCGGCCCGTCGCCGAAGGTCAGCAGCTTCTCGAAGACGGTGCGGATACCGGCGATATTGTCCGCGATCGCCTGATCGGTCAGCATCTTGCGGCTCTCGTCTCGCCCGGTCGGATCGCCGATCCGCGTGGTCCCGCCGCCCATCAGGACCACCGGCTTGTGCCCGGCCTGCTGAAGACGGCGCAGCATCATGATCTGCACCAGTGATCCGACATGCAGACTTGGCGCAGTCGCATCGAAGCCGATATAGCCGTGCACGATCTGCTTTGCGGCCAGAGCGTCGAGCCCCTCGGCATCGGTGGTCTGATGAATGTAACCGCGCTCGTCGAGAACGCGCAGGAGATCGGATGTGTAGCTGCTCATGACGGGCGCCGCGCTAG
>Ga0208449_1000353_pt1 | contig 35020 bp, 29 predicted proteins | sample MalvireepMed_s17_FD_184247 | JGI IMG/M metagenome (GOLD analysis project Ga0208449, IMG submission 184247) | Marine viral communities from the Global Malaspina Expedition - Malaspina viral metaG DeepMed_s17 (SPAdes) (version 2) | ecosystem: Environmental > Aquatic > Marine > Oceanic | place...
TATTTGTCAGAGCGAGGTTGCCAGTCACAGTCAATAATGACCCTGTAAAGGTCAGGTTGGCTTCAGCGCACAACTCACTGGTACACGCGCCAACCGTAACTATCTCATTAGCAGTGGCGTTGTTGATAGCCGATACTGCACCGCCAGCCGACGCCCAGGACAGCACACCGCAACTATCAGTAGTCAACGCCTGGCCGCAACTGCCGTCTGCCGCTGGAAGCGTCCATATCTGATTGGCATCTAATGCAGGAGCCGCGAACCCTACATAGTTACAGCCCTCGTAGAACCGTAGTTCTCCCTTGCTGGAGGTGTTGTGGACGCTGAGAGCCTTAATGTTATTGGCGTGTAGGTTGATGATGTTAGCGTCAGCGAAGTCAACCTTAGTCTCATTGTCCTCGCCTATCTTTACATCAGTAGCTAGGATCGAAGTCACTGTAGTCAGTGCCGCATCTAGATCGATGTCTGTTCCCGTAAGAGTGAGTCCATCACCGGCTGTGTAGGTAGTGTCGGTTATAGCAATATCACTACCATTGATAGCAAAGGTCTTGCCTGAAGCTATATCAATACCACCGTCATCAATGGTCAAGATATCGGTACCGTCTACGTCAAAGACATACTTCCCTCGGTTAGCTGTACTAGATGCTTCAATAGTTGCGAACTTGATGTTGCAGAGAAGCTGGGCACCTGATGTATAGTTGGCGGTGATAGTCAACCGTTCTGCTGAAGAAGACCCAAGGCTGATAGTAGGGTTACCGTTGTTCACCGCGTTGTACATAGTGACATCGCCAGCAACTACATTAGTGGTAGCACCCGCCGCACCCAGTGAGGTTAGCCCTGCCAGGGTAGTCACATTAGCCTGAGATGCTGTCTGCAATGTTCCAGTTAGATTACCATCTATTGGGCCAGCAAAGCCTGCTGAGGTAAGCAGTCCAGTAGCGGGATTATAGGTAAGTCCAGTATCTACTTCAGGTGCCTGAGATCCAGAGCCACCGTCAACAAAGACTGGGTAAACTGTGTCACAGTCATTAACTGTAGTTACTGTGATACAGCTTGTAGTACCTGTAATTGTACCAGTAACAGAACCTGTGAATGAGGTAGCAGTTAAAGCGCCTGAACAAGGGTTGTAGTTAAGACCTGTGTCTGTTTCTAGACCCTTATTACCAGTTGCTGCATCAACAAAAGTGAGATAAACAGTTTCGTCAGCAGTATTGTTAGCTGATACTGTGGTAGTAGTTCCAACTGCAGCCGTTCCAGAAGTGTTCTGGCAGCCTGCAGTATTTACTCCGGGTAAGTTAATAGACGCTGACCCGTTGAAGGATACTCCTCCAATATCTCTTGCATTAGTTAATGTAGCTGCACTTCCACTAGTATTCTGATTACCTGCTGTATTGACACCTGGCAAGTTAATACTAGTTGATCCGTTAAAAGAGACCCCTCCAATACATCTAGCACATGTCAGAGTAGCTGCGCTACCAGTAGTATTCTGGTTCAGCGTCCCAACAGTAAAGTCTATAGTGTTATCAGCGTCTTGATAGGCAACTGTGATACCTGACTCTGTGTTGCATGATACCATAGCGCCAACAGTGTCAGAAATGTATTCAGCTAGGGTAACAGTATCAATCGTTATTGCATCGGCTTCCAAGGTGCCGTCAATATCAGCATTGCCTGAAATATCTAAGCTACCTGCATCTAATTCTCCTGTGATTGTAAGTAATCCACTAGAAGGATTATACGTTAATCCAGTGTCAACTTCAATATCTTGCGAGCTAGATGTTCCGTCTACAAAGGTAGGGTAGACAGTCTCATCAGCGTTATTTGCCGTCGTAGTAACAGTGGTTGCATTAGTTCCAGTTGCAACACTGACACCGCCTACTGTAATAGCATCGGCTTCTAGGGTGCCATCAAACCATGCATTCTTGAACTGAAGACTGGCAGTTCCCAGGTCAATATCATTAGTCGTGATAGGCTGTAGGACACCATCAATTATAGCTAGTTGACCCGTGCCGCCTACACTGATGCCAAGTTGGTTAGCATCGACACGGTATAGCCCAACGTCAGTGTCAGTTGAGAATGCTATACCAGGCGCGGCTGCTGAGCCTACCGGGTGAACTGCCTGGACGGATGAAGTTTCTGCCCCTACCTCTAGATCGCCGTAACCTGCTCGTGCCATTTAACCTCCATATATAGGTGGAGCCAGCCAGCAATAGCGCATGGCTGGCCCCATTGAAGAGAGAGTAAGGTGGACTATCTTAGACTGCTGCTGGTGTTACAATATGTGAACTTGGGAACTCGGCCCACATTAGATTTCCATAGACAGTTAGATCTGCAGCCGCACCAAAGTGGACTATAACTGATGCCGGGCCAATTACAACTGGTGCTATGACAGGGTTATACTCCATCTTAGGCCAGTAGTCAGCCGCATCTCCTGAGTTAACCTCAATAGATTCTCGGTAAATCTCCAGTGATCCACCAGTTGTTTTAGCTGCAGCAACTATGTCACTAGCACCTGCCACGTAAGCAGTACATGCACTGGATCTCAAACTATCTGTCCGTAAACTTAAGGGAGTGAATGCTGTCCCCCCAGATGATCGCCTCACCTTTCCATTGTCAACCTCAATCATATAATTGATAAGGGTTCCAGTTGTCCAGGTGCCAACCACACCTTGTCCCCATAGAGGGATGATCGTTGTACCACTAGGTACATCTACTGATGCCATTGCTAACTGATCGTCGATGCTCGCGGTTGAAGCTACAGGGGCGTCCTCTGCACCAAATTGCAGCATGTAGGCCTGCCCCGATAAAACGTAAGCTTGCTTCCAGTCAGCGTTATTAATATCGCCAGCCATGGCTACCTCCGTTTAGCTTCTGCGTAATTGCCACATCTTGAAGAAGTCAACATCCAAGTTCTTGCTTGTAGTGTTCCTGGTCTGTACGAATATAGAAGGAGCTAAGTTAACGCTACCTGTGTTACAGTCGGTAAGCATGATTGTGTCGCCTTGTTTGCGACCATCTGCACTGTACCGATCGAAGTAGGCATTGTCTTCCATCAGAGCAACTACCATGGTTTGATAGGTGTCTGCAACTGGTGCCGCTCCACCAGCAGTTGTCGCCAGGGTTACACCTGTGGCTTCTGTACCAGCTTTAACACCCTCAGCCGCCCAGGTATCTACAGTAGCATCAGTATCGAATACCCAGCAGCAACCATCAGGTGAACTTCCATTAAAGCTAGGTGTATCGAGTACGTTGACAATACCAGCAGAGTTATTAGCAACCGTGTTTCGGAAACCAACTTCTATTTTGACATCAGCAATAGCACTTATTCTATATCGTATTGCCATTACAGCATTATAGTCACCCTTACATTGTAGTGGTAACGACATAGCTGAGATACCATCATTAGTGGTACCAGTGGTCAATCGTATATTGCCCCATTCATTTGCGCTTGCACTGGGTGCAAGAACTGCAGCCGCAACTGCGCTCCCAGAGCCGGTCGCTGCTGTAGTGTATACACTGCTCGTGAGGACTCCACTGAGGAAGTCGTCTTCCCACTTACAGATGTCAAAGCTGTTCATCTGTAAAAATTCAGATGTGATTGCAGCACCCATACCGCTGCGTAGTCTTACGTCACTTAGGTCTGTAACGATTCTATCTGCCATAGTTAAACCTCTTTGAATCCTTCTGGTAATCCGTGTTCTTTGATGTAATCGTCAGGTACTTCCATACGTACCTTTTCTGGTCTCTTGTAGAACCAGGCCCAACATTGGTATTGGTCTGCATCATCTTTATACCAGGGATGGTTCTTAGGCATCCCCTTAGTCATGCCAGGCTTCCAGAGCTGGATGCCATTCGATGTGCCCGCAGATACATAGCGGACATCCCAGTCTGGAACTAGTTGATACTGAGGCTCGCTTTTTAGTTCGAAGCCCAGCTTTTGATAGTGCTCTACGAACACCTTCACTTGGCTGTAGGCTGCACTCTGTAGTCTCAGCCCAGAGATCCCCGGCGTGACTTCAAACATCCCGTAGAATATCTCAAAGCCAGCCGGAGCTTTCGTATCAGTAGAAGTCATTAACCCTCTGCAGCCCGCTTGCCATGCTGCTGTCTTATAGACTTGATCATTCGATCTTTCTCAGCTTGACCTATTGTTTTGTCTGCTCTAATTCTAGCAATCTTGGCCGCTAGCGTACCTGGTTTTGGTTGTAATGCTCGAGCCTCACCTCGAAACTTTCTAGCTTTTTGGCGCTGCTTAATGTGCTGCTCACCTTTACCAGGCTGTTTTTTTCTCATTGCCATTACATGCCTTTCATCAACACACCATGATCTTCACGGACTTCAACGAATCCGTAAATCGCATGCACCGCATAGCGCGTAGTGTCTGTGGTAATTTCGTAGTGAGAAACGGGCCTGCTTTCCTCTACGATAAGAGTAGCACAAGCTTCTTTCTGCCACATGCCATTGTCATGACCGGCAGCATTGGTTCCCTCTACATTCAGGGACATGTACCAGTCCAGACCAAGGATGTTGGTGACATAGCCCTTGTACTTGCTGTCAACATTGACATTACCCATGCTGGCCGAATATTGAGCATTGACGAAGCGTTCAATTCCAAACAGGTTCATCTGCTCAGCAGGAGAGAACACGAAGACGCGACTATCCTCTGGAGCAAAGGCATCGTTAAGATACTGTACGCCACGTTTGATGTCAGACTCAGTCAGCCCTACCGCAAAGGTACCCACTGCGGTACTGCTACTAAAGTCGTCAATGAGACCTGCAGCATCATCGTCAATACGGTGGGCTACTGCATAACCACTAGCTTTAGTAAGCTTTTCCATCAGACCAATATTAGAGAACAGGTCTGCTTCATACTCAAGCTCAAAAGCCTGGTAGATATGTGTGTCTGCAATCAAGGAAATACGAGCCTTTAAACTAGCCTCATCGAAACCTAGAGTGCCTCCACTACCAGTACCAGCAGCACTAGTCATCTTATTAGCAGCTAGTGTAGCTGTGTCCTGTGTATCCTGGAAAGCGTTCACACCATGAATGAACACCCGGTCGCCTTCACTAAGATCGGACTCGTACTTGCGGTCAAACAAGTTAACGTAAACGAAGTTAGCTTCCCGGTAGTCAGCCGTCATATGGCTGTACATCTGGGGAATTGTATCGCTCACGCGAGTCGTATCGGTATCAGTAATTGCCATTAGTTCTCCTTAGGGTAAGGCTATTTCGCCTTTTGCTACCCTGTCTTTAATTTCATCGCCATGGTCTTTCCAATATTGGCGACCATTTGGACCTCTTAGCATTCGATTCAATGCTACAGGATCGTTAATAATCGAGGCATCGGAGGAAGCTGTGCTGCCCCCTCCGTCTACCCATTGAGCACCACCACGGGCTGCCATTCTCCGGTTGACTTCGTCTTCAATCTGCCCCTCGCTTAGAACTCCGTTCGTTTCGGGAGCAAGAATCTGTCTAACCTGGGTTGCAGCACCTTCGTAGTCACCTCGTGACCAGGATTCACGGGGGCCGTTGAGACGTTCATCGTCCCACATGGTTTCCGCTTCATGCAGTTGTGCCATTATCTCGTCCAGCGCCGCATCGCTATTAGAGTTTCTGGCCGAGAAGCCAGCCTTGGCTTTACGGTACTGATCTTCATCATCTATCAATCCATTAGCTTGGATGACGTCTAAGATCTGTTCCATACTAGCCCCGAATGCAGCCAGTTGGGCCTCCATCCGTTGTGTAGCTCCAGCCTCTTTTTGGTATTGACGCTCTCGCGTCCTGGATGCTTCTAGCTTCCGTTGCAACGACTTGTAAGCATCATTGGGGGTTTCCGCAGACTGGTTTGCGTCACCAGCCAGGTTATCCTTTGCCATATGGCCTCCATGTCTTATAAAAAAATACGCCACACCCTTTGAGGAGGATCATGACTCCGCCTCAGAGTGTAACGCAATCCCGCTCCTATTCGGAGCTAGGTAGGTCAGCAGGGGGGCATTTGCATACATTCCTACTTCCCTATCTATTAGTATACCAGGTCTACTGCCTATTGTCAAGACCCCACTCCAGCAAGCGAAGGACTGATATCATAAGTAGTGGTAGGGGCTTCTGGTCGAGTAGGCCTGGATTGTGCAGCTAGGGTTCTCTTTGCTTCTATTAGTCTACCTGCAGGAGTTAATGCAGAGTAGTCATAGAACTCAACAAGAAGTGCATCAATAGTTGGGTTAGCCTTTCTAAATCGATCTTGAACCTTATCAAGTATTCTTAGAAGTCTTGTAATCTGAGGATGCCTTGCTTTAAAGTGGGCTTTTGCTTCTCTAGTTCGGGCACCACGCCAATGATGAATCAGATCTGCACCCTCAGAGCTAAATCGTGTATCGGGCAAGTCCCAGAACTCACCTAGTTGTTCATTACGAGCAATTGATAGTCGCTGTAAACTAGGAGGTAACAGCTTACCTTGTGTTCTCATATCCTGGATATATTTCCAGGACGCTGCACCATAGTTCTCGACCATAAAGTCTTCAAATACCTGCTGTCGACGCTTAAATTCATCGGAGTCAAAGTTACCATAAATATCGTGTAGGGCAGCACTACCAGTCACTTCTTGCCTGTACCTATCATACCAGTGGTCAAAAACAAACTGGTCTGCAACAGTATTCATATCACCTAGTCGACGCTCGTTAAACGTAGCAATGACATCTGCATATGTTTCAGCGAGTTGCTGATTTGCACCTCTATTTTCAGCCTCTAGTGTCTCCCATCTTTCACGCAATTGTTTTCCCGTTATTTCGTAGTTCGCAAACTGCTCTTCTAAACCTTTTAGCTTCATTTCTAGACCGAATGGTTCACCAAACTCTGGCCCGCGCCCTTTTCTATTAAGCCTTACATGGTTGATATACTCGTCTTGACGCTTTCGTATGTATGAGCCACGACGCTCTACATCTTCACTAATTTCAACCTCTAAGTCTTGTAGAGCAGGATGTCTTTCAACTAGCTGCTTAAGTAGAAGTTTTGGAATAGTGTCACCATCTATAGGTAAGTCCTTGCTTTCCTGCTCTTGCTTCCATTTCATTAAAGCAGGATCCTCATCTATTAAGATAGCTACATTTCTAGCAGTCTTTAATCGACCATATGCAGATTGTGGGCTTGTCCGAAGACCAAAGAACTCAGCTAAACCAGCAGAGGGAGGCATGTCTTTACTGCCCCATATGGAGTCCTGAATAGTATCAATCCAGAAAGGCATGAGTGACCTAGATATTCGGTCACCAATCTTATTGACCTCCCAGCCTCCAGTAGTATCACGAAGAGGGTCGCCTATAAAATCCTGTCCTGTACCTATATCAATACCTATTGAGGTTATTGGAGAGGAGCCTGACCGGAACCACTTTAACAGACTGTTGTCACTGAAGTTTACCTCAAGTAAGCCTCCTGGATCGTCTACCATTTGATCCGTAATATCTTTACCCATGCGTATAAAACTATAGAAGGGTGTTCCAATACCTACACGCATACCACCTACTTTAACTGACATAAAGTCTGCAGAGCCAGGTGTGAGTACGTCGTCATTAAGACCTGCAGATTTAATGGCCCAAGCAATTCCTGCCCCTGCGGCCAACATACCCGTTACTGACTCTAATGCCATTCCTCGACGCCACTTACTTGTTGACATCAAGTTCTTCATTACAGCGATTGAAGACCTTCTATACAGTGCCGCGTATAGTAGGAAAGCGGACTCAAAATTACGCTGCTTTGATGGTATACCCACTGCAGCAGGTTGTAAGGTACCATGAATAGCATTCATACTAGCTGCCACATCGTTGAGAGCGTCTTCCATTTTTTGACGCTCCTTAGGAGTTGGCTCCTTTGGATTACCTAAATTATCGACAGCTCCAAAATGTTGTTTAATCATCTTCGATTGGACTTTCCACATCTCTGTCTTAGAGACATCAAGGAAGAATCCAAATCCATTCATCATACGTTCAGGTACTGTCCAGGCAAGTTCAACACTTCTTTCAAATTGCTTTATGCCAGGCTTCTTTAATCCTGGTCGGCCTCGTCCTTTAGTGAACATGCCCGGAAGGGGTAGGTCTTCAATATGGGTCGATCGAAAGAAAGCAATCCCGTATTTTTGCATCTCTCGTCTAGTTTCTTGTGTGCGCGTATACCACTCTGTGCGCACTTTGGGTGACCACATAGCTCGACCCATATTATATGAGCCTTTGGCCCATGCAAAACGCTGGCCCATAGGCATAAAGACATTTGGTGATGCCATCATACCTATACCACCAATACCATGTAGTAGCATAACACCAAGGTCAGCACCAGTTGCAAGTACACGCATCGTATTTGCTAGAGCAGACGGTACAGTTAAAAACGCACTCGACTTTGAAAATTCATCAGAAAATAAGGCTGCAAATTCTCGACTTGCTTCAGGAGGTAATGCTGTTCCATGAAGAGGGTGTCGTTTCATTACTCCTTTTTGTACTGCTTCTCTAAGTTCTAAATTCTTCCAGTTCGTGGACATCTCTATGATCTCTTTTTGTTTCCTTGCTATTTTTTCATCAGACATCTCACGCCATTTAGGCCCAAAATGCTTTTGAGCAGACATTTGATTCCCATAGGATAGCTCTTCTCCGCTAGCCTTGTACTCCTTTATTCGTTCAAGCATCTTCATTGCTGTCGATGTCTCAGTGTGCTTAATACCAAGTTTTGCAAACTCGTCCATAAAGCGTTCGGTAGCTACATAGTCATAGTAAGACTCAGCTTGTCTTTGTAAGGCTAGTATTGGATCAGTATTGTATAAGTCATGTTTAATTCTACCAACACCCTGTCCCTGATCCATTTTATTTGCAATCTGCCAGTAGTAGTCATGTCGTTTCATTTGACTAGGACGCATACCCATCTTACCTGCACCTGCTTGGAAACCAACTCTGATATCTGAGCTTTGTTCCAAGAATAGAGAAGGTACAAAGCTGGCCCTAAACTTGCCTGCAGCTTTACCTAAAATAGAGTTCTTAGAGTCTACATCGAAACCTGATTTTCGTAGCATCTCAACTAAATGAGGCCCAACTTGATGGTAGTTGTCCCACCACTTTAATTGCTCGGCTGTTAATTCATAGTATCTAAAAAGATCTGTTCTGGATGTATTGAGCACAGTCGTTAAATCTTGCATTACCTCTAAGTGATTATATTTTTGACGCTCACGAATAATACGCTTATCTGTCCACGTCGCAGGATCTGCCTTTTGGAATGCTATAAATCTTTGTTCCATCTCAGCAATTGGACCCCAGACCTGACCACTTTCGTGAATATCTACCGGGCCAACGGCTGCATTTTTAGGTGATTTTTTTACACCCTCATACCTAAAGTAATCCATATTTTCTAGGAACCCATTGTCATTAAGTTGACCTGTTCGGGGGTTAACACCAACACCACCTTTAAGTCGTATTTTTGTACCCCGACCATTACGCCGGTTAGAGCCAAATGCGTCGTGTAGCTGATCGAGCATATGTCCAATATTACTGGACACCTCTTGGCCCTCGCCCTTAGAGAAAATATACTTCCATCGAAGCTTAGCTGCTGGTGTTGCAGCAAAAGTCTGAGGTACAAAGAACCGGGTAAACTTACGAAACTTTGATGGGAACCTATTGAAAAAACTCTCAAAAGTCTTTCGGAAACTATCCCCCGCGAATCGCATTGTCTGATCCATGCCACGAGGGAGTATTATCGTCTTACCTATAGGATGATAATTTCCTTGTTCATCACGCCACGTAAACTCATCTGTAACTCTTGACCACTCATCTTCTGGAAGAGGTGCTGATGTTGGAGTTCCAGGCTCACCAGGGGGTGGTCGCCCATCGCCACCACGTCCACCTGGAGGTGCGTCTGCTGTTAGCGCTCCCCACCTACCTGAAGCTGTACCACCTTCTTGATTCCACAGGTCTATAATCTCGTCGCTCCATCTATAGTATGTGCTGCTTCCTTCACCTCCCATACGAATAAGATAACCGTTATTCTCTAGTCTTTTTCTAGTGTAAGCTGTATTATACTCACCCTTGGGTGCAGTCATAGCTCTCATGCTTCTTGCGCCAGCTTGTCTGGTAGCATCACCGCCGTAGTTCATAATGGCACTTAATACTGAGGCTGCGGTTAACCCACCTGATTTACCTGACGCTGAACCTCTAATCATATGAGGTGAGAATTGACGAGCTGACGAAACTGACCACTGACCCCAGTTCATGAGAGGTATTCTTTGGGGTAATTTATCACCTCTTGCGCGAACAAACTGGTTATCTTTAACATGTACAGAAGCAAGCATTTCAGCTTCTACATGCACTATATCCTCAACCTTATCCCCTACCTTCCAATAGGAGCCGTCTTTCATTATATAACCAGTAATCATCCAGTGGTCATTCATACCCGCACGAAAAAATTCATACTTGGATGCACTTAGATTGGGTAGTTCTTTTGTACCTCGTCGTGGACTAATAATATAGCCAATACCGCTATTCGCAAGCTCGTCTTTGGCTTCTGCAGACATTTCGTTAAAGATCTTCTTTTCTGCTCTAGCGGCTGCACTTAAACCTTTACCCTTTCCTTTAAGAGCTTTCTCCGTCATCAGACTAAGACTTTTAAAAATTGGAATAGCAAATAAACTTTCATGTTTCGGTGCGTAGGCTCCACTCCGACCTTGCTTTTTTGTTGAGATATCTCTTTTAATTAGAGCATCTTCCATCTGCTTAAAGGCTGCATTTAATTTAGATGTTTCTTGATTGTAGTCAATTTTAATTTGTATTGTCTCTTTTGCATCCGCGCCATGAACTAACTTTTTCGACTCTTCAAGCTTCAACAGATACTGGTCTTTAAGTTGAAGAACAGGCTCGTACCATGATAGGAGCATAGCCTGTTGTTCCTCTGCATCTTTACCAATTTTTGAGTAAACATCTTTAGTTGCCTGATCTAGCTTTTTACTTGACTTACCCATCACCTCTTTTGATGTTTTAATAAGCTGCGCTTCGCCTGCTGCTGTTATCAGTTGTACAGCAAATACGGATAATGCTTCTACCATAGTAAGAGATTCTGTTATTTCGTCTTGAGCAGCCTTTGCTCCCTGTCCCTTAATCTTACTAATAAATATTGGGGGGCTGTACTCTACATTTCGGTCGATCGCTTTGTCTAGCATTTGCATCCGAAGTTCATTAAGAGCATTTTGGACTTCTATTCTGACAGGGTCAGTGTAACCTTTCCTGGAGAGTCCTGCTGTTGCTAGGTTAGTAAATACATTTAAACGATTTGGCCCCTCTGTCGGGCCTCCCAGCAACTCAAGTTTAGTCTTCATTCTTTTCGTCTTCTCGCCCACCTTCCCTTTGCCACCAAGGTAACCTGACTTTGCATCTCTTGTATGAGTTGCTAACTCTGGGTTTGGTTCGTCAATTAATTGCCAGAACTCAAGTGCTTCATCCGGATCATGTGCGGGCACAACATTAAACCGTTCGTATAAATCATCACTTAATTGATTTATAAAGTCATCTTCTAGTAGACTAGCGACCTCACCATTTTCCTTTAAGATAGCTTCACCGGCCTCATCCGTTTGAGTTCCAAGTCTTCTAAGAAGAGTTAGTGCGTCTATATTTAGAGTGTGATTCATTAATGATATGTATATAGAGGTATTAACTATACTACTATGACCTAATACATCCTTAGCATTTACAATATTATTTGTGCCCCCTTTTGTATATACTGCATTCGCTTTAGACAGTCTAAGTACATATGTGTAGATACCATTACCAGAATAGAAGTCAATGAGACCTGGCCCAAAGTCTGCAAAGTCTAAATGATTACCCGCCTCTGCAAACATCTCATTAAGTCTTTTAACAGGAGAAAATGGATCTTTATCTCCCTTTGCAACTGCCTTGCCAGGTAACTTAAAAGCTGGTTGAAACTTCTCAGTATCCCATTTACTGTAATCTAGCTTAATGTCTCTATAATCTTTTAAGAAGGTAAAAGCCTCATCATCTAATAAACGCTGACTTGCTTCTTTGTCACTATGTCTAAGAATAAGCGTCTTTCTTGTCTCAGTACTGTTTATTGTATTTTCAAGTTCGTCCCACCTAAGAAGAGGAATCTCATTCGGTCTAATACCTGTATGAAATAAAAGCTTTAAAGCCCACTGAGCCATTATACCTTCTTCTCCAAATTCAGCCCAGTAGTCATTGCTAAATATCATCTGCTGCAGACCTTCACGGTTTGGTGCTTCACGTATAGAAGCTTTAAAGACCTCCTTACCCGTAACTGGGTCTATTACTTTACGCCACGGTAGTCCTGATAGTAGATTTAAATCGCTTTCAAAGTCTGTCCCGAAAACATTTAGCATCTTTTGGTATTCTATTGGTATCGAAGCGTATAAGGATCTTACGTCATCAGTAATATCCAAATCCTTGAGAGCCGCCTCATAACTAACTTTCCAGGCAGCATCTGCCTCCTCTGCGGCAGTATCTCGTACACCTTCTGGGCCACCTTCAAAACGTGCACCGTCATCAGGATGACCTTCAGGGCCACGACGTGGTTTATCCTGGACGAGTCGACCAAATTGGTCTCGATGCCCCACGAACTCTCCATTTATAACAGCCTTATCAAACTCTTCAGCGACTTTTACAGCAGCAGCTACTTCTCGATCCATGTACTCCGCTTTGTTTATATAGGCTTTTTTCAGATTTCGTGCCCGCTTCATATACTCAATTGATTCACGAACTGAATGACCTTTACCTGTAAGCCTTGCCATTGTCAAAGGTACTTTACCCAGTTTAAGTGCTGCACCCAAGGGTATTAAATTAAGTGGGTCAAGAATAATCTCCATAGGTAGGTGAACACCCATAGGTACACCAAAGCCTTTCTCACGAACAGCAGGAGTTAAGAACCCTTCTTTCCACCAAGGCTGATTTGGATTTTCTTGCTTCCACTCTCTGACGCCACGCTCAATATCTTGTTCGCCTGGTATAATTTTAGCAAAGTTGTAAAGTAACTGTGCGGTAATTTCTTCACCTGGGAAAGATACTGCACTAACGGTCTGAGAGACACCAGGAATACCCATAGCTTTAGACAGACCACCCATTAGGCCATTTCTAATAGACTCTCCAAAACTTTTTAGGTGACCACCAAGACTACGCTGCGCATCTGCCTTCTCTTCTGGAGGAGCATTCTCTACCTCGGCAGCATACTCTAGAAACACTGCCGTAGCGTCTTCAGGAGATAAACCATGGAACGACGGAGGTGGTATTTTAAAGTCATTTCTAGTTGCTAGATGCTCAACAAGAAGCTCTAGCTCAACACGAGCATCGATATGCTTCTGTTTTTCATTTGCAAGCACAGGAACAGGTATTGCCCTATAGGCCTTCTGCTGGGCATCTAAGCCCATTATATCTTTAGACCAGTAGTCAGCTCCTGATTGTCCGGGCACTAATCGATCTTGAGTCATTATCGTGTCATCCCTGTAAGACGTGGTCGGTTCACTCTGCCACCACCAGGAGTGCCGCCACGAATCATAACGGCTGCTTGTTCAAGTGTGAAACCATGAGAACTAGCAAGCTCTGCAAGCATAATTTTCTGATCGCTTATAGTAGCATTTTCGAACTCCTGTCTAGAAGGAAATGTCCCAGGAGCTACCATGCGCCCAATCTGGTTATTAGGTATAATATCATCTCCCCAGTCAATATCTAAAGCACTACCTATTTGCTCAAGAATACCGTATCGAGATGCAAATAAATATGTGGAAGGGTCAGATAATGCCATTAAGGTATCCAGCTTTAATTTTTCCTTTGCAAATGCTGCCGCTTCTTTCCTTGCATTAGTGACTTCTTGGCGTGACGCTTGAGCTTCTGCTAAGTTGCCATCAGCAATAAACTGTGCTGTCGCTCGTTCACTTTCACCTAGGCTCAAGTTATTTCTAGTTATTTGCTCAGCATTTGAAGCGAGACGGTCTTGTACATCTGCAGCACGATTGCCCATATCAATCTCCCAGGCTAATCGTTTTGCAGATAGAGTTTGCGTCCCCTCAATTGCTGGCTCTGTATCCGCTGGCATATCTAGCGCCTGCTGAATTTGATTTGCAATAGCAACTCCATTTTGAGACAAATTCATCCGTAACCCTGAGGGTGTATACTTAGGGCCAGTTCCTAGTATAAAAAACTCTCTTAACACTTTTCGATCTGCAGATGAGTTAGCGGTATCAATAAGTTCTCTCTGTGCTCCTAGATCTTTAAGCACAACTCCTCTAGGAGGGCCAGCCTGGTAGTCTGGAGCTCTAAATACACCAGTTGCCTCAGCTTCAGCAAGAGCTTTCGTAAGACCAAATTTCTGCGCTTCGAGTGTCTCCATGTGAGCTTCGGGAGGTACACCCGGCTCACCTTTCAGCATATTTAGATTAATATACTTACCAAAGACAGTTGAAAAGTCAAGCTCACGTTGGCGGATCTTATCTTCTTCAGTAACAGCAAGTGCTTGACCTTCTAGACTTTTAGCAAGGGGCTCTCCACCTGTACCTTTAGTTGGGACAGTCCACTTACCAGGAGTTACTACACCAGTTGATAGTGTTGTTCCACCCTGCCATACAGGGACTACCCCCGCAGCAGATGCAGCCTCAAAGACACGCTTAGTCTCTTCCATACTAGCAGCTAATGTAATATCGCCTTCAATCTCACCTAGAGCAACACCAGCTTGCAGCTTTCTGTCTGCCTCGGCACGAGCAGTTACAGCAGCACGGTCAAGTTCATTAACAGTAATTTCAGCCGTTCTCTGTGCCTCAGCTTGATCACCCTTTTCGTTCATGATCTCAAGCTCGCCAATAACATCAGCAATATTTGACATCAAAGTGTCGTTAGTTAAACCTTCACCCTGCAAAGCAGTGACAAACTTGTCAAACATGGGGTATTGACCAGCTTTACCTGGTCGAGATACTATACCTGCTTGACTTCCTGGCCTCAACCAAGGCGCATCGGGGTCGTCTGCATAGGTTCCCGGAGTCTTACCCGAGGCCAGATCATCCGTAGAACCCGTATACAGAGAACCTCCATAATGTGGTTCGTCAGGCTCCTGACCAGTCTCAACAACCACTTCCCCGTTTTCATCTAGCCCACCTACAAAGTTACCCTTGTCATCAAACAGCCCAGGCCCAGCATCTAATGGACTATCAGGATCTCCTTCTACCCATGTCCAACCGTCTGGAAGTCCACCATTAGCTGCTGTATCTTTAGGTGTAAATGCATTCTTGGGAGATGGTACCCAAGCCTTGGGCGGCTTCTTGTTTCCTGGAACGGCTAGCCATTGGTATCCGTGTTCTGGTTGCCAACCTGGCTGATATGCATCAGCCCCAGTAAGTTTCTTACCATTTTCATCCCATGGTATATAGTAGCTATCTTGCATAGCTCTTTTGAGAAGAGCTATATCATTCTCAGTCATACCATAGGTATTCATATGGTATGATTTTTCATTAAAACCACCTGCTATTGGGTATCTAACATTAACTAATATTGCACCCTTAGCAACACCTGTAGCACCAGGCGTTCCTGCTTCAACTACCTCGCCATCTTTTTCCCAGTGACTAAACTCAGGTGTTATATCAGGTTGGCCCCAAAGCTTACCTTCCTCTCCTTGCCACTCTACATAATCATCGTAGGAACCTTTATTTGGAAACCAAAGTCCTGGATTATCTGGATCCTCGAAAGGCGCGTTCTCTGCTATTTGTGTAGGATTCCAACCTCTTGACCGAGCCAAAGCTTCGTATTTTTCTGGATCGTAAGTCCCACCAGCAAAACCATGAAAATCTCCAGTTTGGCCGCCAAATGGCAGACCCGCTAGACGCTCTTTCTCTACGCGCTCTGCCTCCTCTTTCGCTGCCTGGCGAGACCGATTCAAGGCCTCTTGTTGTTCTCGTGCTATTCTGTCCGCATCGGACTCGCCAGTAGGCCCAGACGGAAGGATTTGTTCCATCTCTGCTTGCTTTGCAGCGAAATCCGTGGTACTTACCAGTTTGGGCTGTGTACGTGAAATCTCCCGACCATTGTAATAGGTTCGACCAGTCTTCGGGTCTGAGTACAGACCTTCTTCCATTGTGCCACCCCAAGCTTCTGGCTCCTGTTGAGCTTGGTAGTCTAATTGTTGCTGTCGCATTTTCGCTTCAACAGCCGCTGCATCGTACGCTACTTCACGACCCTGTAAACCGGGCATATTACGACTTGCCATTGCAGCTCTTTGTGCGTCAAATGAACCTGCATCAAAAAGACTCTTCTCACCGTAGTACTTGCCACCTACATAGCCACCAGCAGTACTACCTGTCGTCGAACCTAGACCCGCTTGTACTCTAAAAAGGTCAGACTGAGTACCACCTTCCCCGACTCCTGCTATCTCTGCTGACTGTGCTTGAGCTTCATCGTATGCAATCTGAGATCCGTCACCAGTTGTCCATAGTTGCTCATCCTCACTCCACGTTCGCTCACCAGTTGCAGTTTTATGAAACTCTGTATGGGGATTCAGAATTGAGGCCATTTGGTCAGCATCGGCTGGGCCTAGACCATAAAGTTGCAATAATTGAGATATCTGTTGGTGACGAGCATCAAGAGGTTCTTCAAGTGGAGGAATGGGAACTGACGCTGCCCCAGGAGATATTGCGCCTCCTTGACCTTGAGGACTTCCAGGAAGAGCACCCGTAGGAGCTGCTGGCTGAACAGGTTGAGCAGGTTGAGCTGGTTGTGCAGGCTGCATACCTGGCGCACCTTGATCTGATTGTTCCTGCGCACTTTCAAGTAAACCGAGAATACCACCTTGCCCCTCAGAGAAGGTGTGTAGTTGAGTCAAGAGGTCTTCTCGGGTTATCTGCCCAGTCGTATACTGGGTAAATAGCTCTTCAAGCTTACCTGGATCAGGAACACCCGGCGCTGTTGGCCCTGGGCCTGGCCCCATCTTGGGCATAGATGGCATTGGGCCACCAGGATTTACAGTACCTGAGTCAGGCATGCCTCCTGGTGTCCGGGGATCTGTTCTCATTCCTGGAAGTACCATGTTACTGCCTCCGTACCTTGGCGTTTGCGAGCATAGTATCTAAGAGTGCATTATCGGTACTATTGGCAGCCTCTGTATAGGGAAGCAACTTCTCATTACCCCCTTCCACAGCCTTTTGAATCTCACCAGGTGTCATTAGTACCTGATCTGGGCCAGTAAATAAAATGAGTTTTAGCTTCTTAGTTGCAGCAGTAACCTTCTGAGTCGCTGCCTTTACCGCTAAGCGTGTAACATCCTCTTTCATTAGTAACCTTTCTTTTTCTTTTTCTTTGCAGCCGCAGCCGCAGCTTTCCCTGCTGGCGTGTATGGATACTTTTTCTTTCCTACTTTAGGCATTACTTACCCCCGCTAGAGCCGGGACAAGGTTTAATATGTGGTTTCTTATTTGCCATGATTCCTCCTTTATAATGCGCCTATAGCGGCGTTTTGTCCTTCCATGGCCCCCGCTTCTTGGGGAGATGGAGTGCCAACACCCGTAAGACTTTCAACGCCACGCTCACGGCCACCTGCAATTTGAGCAGTAGCTTGACTGCTCGCGGCAGCAACATTAGCATTTTGAGCATTTGCCTGTACCTCCGCCATAACTGATTGTAGAAGCGCACCACTTGCTACTAACTGAGCAACAGCGGCTTCAGCCACTAATTGAGCTTCCTCATCATCGATATTCTCAATGATACCGCCCATATATCGTTCCATGAATGTTCGCCGACTAATAAGAGGTAGCCCATCAGCTCGTTCACGACGTAGTGCCAACCCTGCAAGCATCCGACGATCATTCTCTACCGGGTCAATAGCTTCAAATTGCACTCTAAAAGTAAATGCTTTCCAGTCATTACCACTGACCATTCGGTCTTGATTCTCAGTACCACCGTGTACATTCATACGCATACCAAGAGCCGCCATCTGCCTAGCCATTCCATTAAGCAGATCTCCACCCATGATGTCTAATGCACGTCGTACAGGCGAAATAACCTTCAATGCCTGTCCGAGTAACAGTGCTTGGTGAATACCAGCGTCTACACCAGAGGGTCTCTCAGTTAACGACGGCGAGACCTTCCTCTGAATATTCGCCGTAATAACTTCCAGAAACCGAAGCATCGCCTCATTCGGAGGCTGTTGTTCCATCCACTCGGGTTTCTCACCGGGATTGTATTTAATAACACTTCCTGCTGAGACCATAAACTGGCGACGTACTCTTCTAGGGTCATCGGTGGTAAGGAGTCTTGGATATGCACTAAATAGCCACTGATGCGCCCACGCAGTCTTGATACGAATCTCTTCTTCAAGCTCACCTACTACTGAATCAAGTATACCCTCAGACAAATGCGAGGGCTCCCCATCATGGTTGGCGCGTCCTAATCCACTATAACTAAAGACATAAGGCAGAACACCGTAAGGATTTGGTTGATCAATGATTCTAATCCCATCTGCTTCCACCACATATTGACCAGGGTCAGTTTGTTTACCATCTTTGAAACTTGGGCCAGACCAGAACTCAAGCCATTTTACTGGATCAGAGGCCTTGCGCTTCTTCCCACCACGTCGTACAATAGGATCATGCCAATGATCAGCATAATGCATCTGCATATCAAGAACCGTCCGGGTCTGACTTTCCAAGACATAGGCTGGCGTTCTCTTACTGCCTGGAGCCGGGAAGATACTGAGAGGGTCGACCGCTTTAACGAGCCACGGAAACATACCTGTATCGGGATCCTCATCACCCCCAGGCGGAAGCATATACTCTGGATCGATGAGAAACTTAATGCATCCAGCCCCGCGAAGAAGAAAGTCATGGACTACCTGCTGGATGGGATCGATCAGAGCACTAGCGCTGACTTCATGAAGTATCCCGGCTGCCCACATCTGAGCCAATTCCTTGAATTGAAGAGCTGACTGACTTTTACCTGTAGTCTGGTAGGTTATAATAGGCTCATCAGTCCTGATCTGGTCACGCAGGTTATCAACCATTAAAGAGGGTGTACTACTCTCATGGATCTCCATTCCCTCAGGAACCTGCATCAAACTACCTACGTCATGACGGTACATCTTATCTGAGCGTGACCGCTTATTAGTAGTTGCAGCATAATAGCTGATCATCATACTTTCAAGTTCAGCTAGATCTTCAGGTGCTTTCATTACTGCCTCAACATAAGAGCTTCAAAAGGATCACCCCGCAGACTATCATCCATACCACCAAGATAGTTACTTACAGAGCTAGTCCCCCACTCATCTTCTAGTTCTTCATAGTCCTCAGCTTCTGGCCTACTTGTACCGTAGTAGAACAAGCCCCAATAACCAAGTGCGCTACATGCATGGTTATTCGCCGGTTCGGGCTTACCATTCTTCATCTTCCAGATACGCACACCCTCAACAGGGGACTTACCCCGGCCCATCTCAGCAATGGTTCCGACGCAATGCCGATCTACTTGAAGCCGGGGTCGTCCCGTCAGGGGGGATATAGTTAAGAAGGAGCGAAGTCTCTCAACGACATCTTCAACACGACGCTTCTTCATATTAAACCGAATATCTGTATCATCCATCCACCGTTTCGCTGTAGGCGGGTCACCATCATGATGCTGACTACCTGCAATATCCATTACATGCTTGCCACGACCTACATTTGCCCATTGAACCCGCATCCGTGCCTCATTAATGATCTCCTCATGAGACCACTTATTCGCATAGATCTCATCAATTACCCGTACTGTGCCATCAACGACCTGTATAAATAGTACCGCATAGACAAAATGACCAGGATCAATTGCCATATGAACTGGTAGGTCAGGTCGAAAAGAGAAGTCACCAACATGAAGCTTTGCATCAAATTCAGGCAAGACGGCATCAGTGGGTGCAGTTATGACACCGCCATGCCGCCGCATAAAGCGGTCATACGACATGCTGCCTTCCAACTGGACTATCGCAGGGTCTTCACGACCTCCTGGATAGACTGACGGATTAGCCCAGGAAGGGAGATGGTAACTCCGAATATCTCGATCATTATCATGGTCACCCATGTTGACAAGCTCATCAAACCATCCTGCATTCAATTCCGGACTTCCACTAAACCAGCCCCAGCTATGAGGATACAGACGTGCTAGGCGTCCATAGCAGCGCTCCCAGATCTCCTCACCCCACAGAGAGACCTCACAGCCTATAATGCCTGTTGGCTCCTCACGACCTATCTTCTGAGCATCATATCCAGAAATGGTACGGAAGATTTGGTTATATCGCTTAGTTTGGAGAACACAAGGCTGATCATATCGGGCTGGTGCGCTAGTACGATCACTATTGAGATCTCCAAGAGAACGAAGCCAAGGTAGCAGCATATCATCCATTTCCAGGGATCCAAACTCACGGCGAGCTGTTTCAAAATCATGACCTACTACCCAATATAAATTACCAAATCCAGTGTTCAGAAGGCTGGCTGCCATCGCGTCATGCTGACTACGAGCTACACCATATAGAGAGCCCATAAAGGACTTGCTGCTACCTTCTCCACCACAAAGAATCTTTATACGAGCATCGTCATAAAATATTTCTATCTGCTCAGGAGACAATGTGACACCAAGGTGTTTTACTACCTCACGCGCTGTATCCTGCCAGGCCGGGACTTGGATGCCGTCAATCAATGGCAACTACATTTCCCTCTGTGATATCTTCTTCAATAACTGTAACAGCCGATGTTGCTTCTGCCGCCTCATTAACCTTAATACGGAAAGCAGCCTCAATTTGCATAGCAGGTGGTGTGTCGTCTTCGCCGTCATGCAATGTGAACCCCATCTTTGCAGGTAGCTCTAAAAGACGTAATAGCACCTTTGTGTCTCCCAAAGCTGCTTGCTGGATCGCTAATTCGATTAATGAGTCGTAGTTCTCAGCGAGTTGCAGTAATCCCGACCGTACAGCACCCTGTAGCTGCTTGGCTAATGATTTAGCCTCAGCAATCTGTGCTTTAAGCTCAGGGGGTCTGCCAGCTCGTGCGCGTCTACCACCATGGCCGTTATAGTTGGCGTTATCTGCACTCACAACTCTATTATACCACATATAGCCTTGTCTATGCAACCACAATGGCTAACATCAGCTATGAAGGGTCTATAGTAATACTTACTATCATGATACTACATACCTCTCAATTTTCTGCCATACTGTGAGGGGAGCGATATACCTATATATATAAAAATAATAATGTTTTTTAAGTGAATACTGGCTAGCGCTCTCTGTGTACACAGTATGTCATAATATTGGGAGTTTCGCACATATGTTCTACAACCAGCCCGCAGTTAATCAAGGCGCCGAATTCGTTACTTAATGCTCAAAATGCTCTGTTTGACGCCAGATCAGCCGCGAAATAGCCCAAATTGGCGACTATTGGCCCCAAATTTACGATTTTAAGGGCAAAAACAGTGCCAAAACAGCCCAAATTCAAAAAAATATGGAGGGATACTTACGCGCGATGTAGAAGGTCGGAGTGCGAACGGTTGAACCACCTGGCCAAGCATCTCTCGGGGCTTCGCATCTGAATGCAAAAGAGCGGCCAACTTGTGACCGCTCTCTTTTTTATCTAGGCTCCGCTAGTGGTTACCTACCCCCACCCCCATTGATTGGCTTAGTGGATACTTGCACCAACCATCGGGGCTTCCCCTTCGTGGAGTAGACCGTAGCATTGGCACCCCGTCCACAACTGCCCATCAGGTGTCCTCGCACCTACATCGGGATGGCCGCACCGCACATAGACTCCATCCAATATCCAAGCTTGGTTGGTGTAGTCATACCCATTCTCAACCTTGGGATGATTCATTGACACATGGCCTTCCAATGTTGCCAGTGTCCCTTGGATTACATCACCACACATCAGGCATGGCCGCGCCATCTTCTTCTTCTCTGTCCCGGTGTAGAAGATGGGCTTTGGCCGATGGGCTTTGACTATCTGGGCATCCGTTAACTCTCTAGCCATTAGTTGCTTCCTCCGAATATCTCGATTGCGCCAACCACGGCGAACACTCCCACAACCCATACCGCCACCACTAGATGTAGGGCCACCACTACCCACCAGGCTTTAACTTCGTCAAACATACGCGCTCTCCTAAAATAGAATGAAGCCAGGCTATCACGCCCGGCCTCAAACTGTCTACCCATTACACTGCCCGATTAGGGGCAGTAGTAAGAGTGACCAACCCATCAACACAACCCATCGCACTACATCACCCTTGTCCCTCGCTGTTGGTTCGGACTATCTCTCGCCATTGCACCATGTCGAAAGCCGCCGCCAATAGGTCGCAATATATCCCCGTAATCCCTGGCTCGTCATTGTTGTCCTTGCCGGGGCTTACCCATTCGCGGATTGCATCGGCCTGGTCGCCCAGAGTGTCGCAACTCTGAACGATAGACATTAGCCGCTCGTAGCAATGAGGCTCAGTGGTCAACCAAACATTGACGCACCATGTCTCATAATTGGGCCATCCTTTATAGCCGCGCTCGTCATTAGTAATCATGCTCTGTCTCCCATGTTGTCCAGTAGCAGTCAAACTCGGGCCATTCTTGCTCTTCGTCCCATCGCCGCTGTTGTTCCTTGAATGCTTCCCTGAATCCCTCCGGTTCGTGTTCCTCGCAGTAGTGGTCGTCGCCAAACACATACCCGGTCTTGAAGCCTACCGCGTCGCAGGTCTTACAAACTCGGGCCAGGTCGTCAAGTTTGACCCGGCCTTTGTCGGTGACTTCATACGGTATCGGCTGGTCTAGTCTAGCCATGTTCGCCCTCCTAAAATGCAAGATGGCCGCACCGTAGCACGACCACCTTTCCCATGTCTAGTTGTCTGGCTCCCGGTTTTAATCAGTTCCGGTGTTCCTCCTCGTCCCAGGCAACGTACACCCGGTGGGCCTTCGCCGCTCGCCGCCCATTGATTCGACTTAGAAACTCCGTCACCTTCTCGCTGATTGTTATGCCCATGTCCTGGTAGGGGTCGGACTGGACCGAATCCAGTACGTCCCGGGCCATCTGGGCATTTTCGGCGGCGATCTCCTTGTAGTCGCTAGCGGCGGAGCCTGTCAGCTTGGCGGTACTCTCCAACCCTGCCGACGCGAGTGCCATCAACAGCTTGTCGATTTCGTCCTTGAGCCAGCCCATTTGGATGCCTTCAATGTTCCCGGCGTATATCTCAACGTCTAGATGGGCGCTGAGTAGCAGTTCATCTTTGTCCCAGTTGGTCGCCGTTGTCTCGACGAATGTGCCAGTGGGCGAGAAGCCGCACTCCGGACACCCGGCCTCGTCGGTCACGCTAGTGTGGTCACCAGCCATCTGTATTGGCCAGCGGTAACGACATTGCAGACAAACGCGGTTCGTGTCGCCCTGGAAGTTCTCCCAACTTGCTGTCATATGTCCTCCTTCATCTAAGCTTGAGCCAGAGTATAAACAGTCCAATAGCTATCCAGCTAATAGGTAACGTCAGTTCACCAGCTTGAGTACCCATACTCCCGTAGGAGAGGGTCAATAGGCACATCCCTTTGCAAGCCGTCTTGCCAGGCCAACAACTCCGGGAGAAACGTAGGAAAGAACGTGTCCATAAACTCTTTAGTCTCTGGTGAGTCCCAATCCACATCCGCAAGCGAGCGGTAATCGCCTGCGTAATCGTCCCAGACTGCGCCCGGTATCGTTGTCTCGATGTAGCGTATGGGTGACAGCGACGGCGATCTAAAACTTTTGGAAGTACCCATGCCTTGTGAGGATAGGTAATTACCAACCCAGGCGCGTTCCAGCGGTGCTTGATGTACCACTGGTGTAACCGCTGGTGCAAGCTCCAACAGCCATTCGCGTCCGTGTAAGGAGTACTGGTCTTTGCCCTGATGCCGTCCAACCGTGGTGGAGGGCTTCGGCGGCACATGATTGAATTGCGTTTCACTGTACTTGCTCCAAAACGCATAGAGCCTGTTCAACTGTTCCTCTGTCTCCTGGGGCTTCCAGAACGCATTGGTGGTGTGTTCGTTGTAGTAACCGATGCCCATGTTGACGCAAGCGGTTCCGAGTTTCTCCAGATAGCCAATGTCGGAAAAGCTACCATGCCCTATGGTGAATTGAGATTCCAATGCCGATAGCCAATCCTTATCCTTGTAATCGTAGGTCACCACATCGGTTCCCCTACGGTCAAAGCCGATTATCCAGTTGTACGCCCTGGGGGCTTGGAAGTAAGCGGCGGTGGATTCTCCGTCTTCCTCGCAGTCGGTGAATAGTAGGTCAGCCCATGACCTACATCCGAGAGCGAGAGCGCACCCTAGACGGTCGTCCACCACCGGGCCACCAAGTTTCGCGGCCTTCTCTGCTACCCATTCCTCCGACAATACCTCCAACTCGTCTTTAGGTATGGTCGTCGGCGCAACTGGCTCGTTGTCCTGTGGAAACCAGTAGCCAGTGTTCTTGAATCTGTATGGGCCAAAGTTGGGTACAGTCGGAAGCGGTAGGTTGCATCCGTACCGCTCGACCCAGGCCGCGTCTTTGCTGTCACTGGGGATAGTGGGAACTACAAAATCAGTGTGGGCCACGATTAGAATCTTCTTGCCGTTGTCCTGGTGGACTAGCAAGTCGCCTGATCGTGGCTCATACACGTCACCCCATTGGCGAAACCAGTCCCGGTCAGCGGTAAACGCCTTCTGGAACTGCTCCTTGTTGTTGTTGTAGAACTTATCTTGCGGGGAGGATTTGCGCATAGTGGCACTCCATGCAGGTGTGTTCTTCGGTCTGCTGAATTTCGCCCAGTCGGCGGCGTTCCCGGTTAGTCTCGTCAGCCTCTTTGAGTAGGATAGAGTACCGACGCGCCCAAGGTAGCGATTGTCGCCCAGTCGGCGTGTAGCGGCTAGCGTCATTCGCCCAGATTTGGAGCATATCAGCAACCTCGCGCTCCTTGACTCGCGCCTCTTGGTAGGCATCCTCGTCCCAACCGTGGTGGGTGATTTCGGTGATGCGACTCGCCATCTCTGGGTAGTTGTTGTGGCAGTTTACGCAGTCGAAAGCGGCTGGTGGCTCCACCTGGGGGAAGCTGTTGTAGTTCTGTGGAAGATAGCGGAGAGCGTTGCGCTCATCCTCTGTTGGTTCGGCGTGTCCCAACCAAGTTACGCCATCGGTGAAGTCGGTGCGGTATGGGAGTCTGGTGATTCTAGCGACCACATCGGCGGCGGCTTTCATGGGCATCCAACCCAAATCGTCAAGGTGTCCATAACTGCCCCAGAGCAGTAGACCGTTGGGAGTGTCGGGATGCTCGTTGTGGGGCCATGTCGGGGAGATAAAGATACGCCCGGTTCCTGTGCCTTGCTCCATGTCATGGAAGCCCAGCATCGTGACACCCTGTCCGGCCATGCCATTCAGGTACACTCGATTGCCCGAGAAAAAGCAGCTTGTGGAATCGTGATACGAGCCTCTCGACCAGTCCATGACCGCCGACCATTTGACATTGTGCGAGTCAGCGGTAACGTCCGGAAGGGCGCGGCTCCTGGCATGGATCAGATCCCGGCGTTGGAAGGTGTTGCCCATGTGTTCCATGACCTCGTTGTAGCCACGTTTGCGGTTCCGCGCCATTCTGTCCCAGGTGTCTATCGTGATGTGTCCCAGCCTCTGGGCCTCCTGGGGGTGATGGCGCAGAAACCAAGTCTTGAGCTGTTCCGCCGCAACTTCTCCAGCGCGTGGTTCGACTGCTACCTCGATGGAGTTAATCACAGCCTCGTACAAGCCAAATGGCACAAGGTTGGTCCGTTCCATTTCAATCGGACCATCCTGGGCCAAGTCTAGTTCGCCGAATGGGTTGTCATTATGCCTTTGCATTTTGTCTCCTCGTTTTGCGGTATTGGTCGTCATAGGTCATGTGGTGGTCGCCCACCTTTTCGCCGTTGGTATGTCTGCCACCTTTGTAGCTGATAACCGGGACTGGCTCCGAGTCTGGGAAGTAGTCCGACCCACAATGGACGCAAGCCAGATACGACCCGTAGTGGTCACTCTTGTGGACGAGAGCGTTGACGGCCTGGCAATGTGTGCATACGCCATCGGTTGGCATGGGAGCCACCCTAGCGCAGTAGTTTGCCGGGTTGGCCTTTTCATCCTCATATAGGTCAGCGGTTCGGGCCGCTTCCCAGATAGCGTGTTGCGCTCTCAAGACTTTGGCGTTTGGTGGATTCAACTTTGCCGCCCTAGCTTTGGCTAGTCGGTTAAGTCTCCATTCAGTGGTCATTGCGGTTCCCCCTTTTAATAGAGAATTGCCGCCGTAAGTGTAGGTAAAACTTACAGCGGCAGAGCGAGGAATTAGGGCGTGGCGTCCAGGCGGAGAGGCTATGGGTGATGTGACCTGAACGCCTTGCCCCTCACTAGGCCAGGACTACGGTTGCCGACGCTTTGCCGGGAGCGGTGCGTCCCGGTGTTACGTTCAAATGATAGGCAATCGAGTCAACTGTGAAAGACTTATCATCCGTCCATTTCACAGTGGAGCCGACCGTCGGGATGACCTTCATGGTGCGCTTGACACTGCGCCGACCGTGGTTCCCGGACTTGGGTCTGATGAACTTTACTTGCATGGCTTAACCTCCTTTGTAAGATTTGGTGCCGCTGGTGGCTTTTGCATCCACGTTTCCCGGTTGAGAGCCGGGTGTCCTGACTTTTCGGTCTACCTTGCGGCTGGCTTACTTCTAGACGACAGCGGTATGACTCATTATAGGGATGCGCAACCCTACGTCAACCCCTAGAAATAGGGCAATGGTGACCCGTCCTCAAATTTATATGCCAGCGGTATCGGTGGGTAGTCGGAGCCGACGCAAAGCTCTAGTTCCCGGTGTGGGCCGATTCGCCTTGCACCGCCCTGGGCGCGGCCTGCACCTCTCCCGTGATAACCAATGCTCCGATCTTGATCGTAGTGGTTCTCAAAGAGTTCTTCGCCTTCCCCTTCAAACAGGTATGTTGCCACCGTTGCTCGACAGTGGAAGCAGACCGCTCTCCCCCGGCCTCTCCTTGTGTACCGGGTTTTCCTTATAACGAATGGCGTATGTTCATTTGGGCCTGTTGCCCAGTTGTACTTAGGCATCTCGTTCCTCCTTTGAGTTTGCTTGTCCTAGGGTAGCAACCACAGCGGCCAACCTCAACCCCAGAGCCGGGCCAGGAGTGTGCCAGTAGCGCCGGGTAGTGCGCTGAAAGCGCCGCGCCCGGAGGGGGCCATGGCATGTCTACGCCAGCGGTACCCCATGTAGACGAGAGCGGGGTTCTCAAAATTCTGCCATACTGTGACAGTGGCACCTAATGACTTAAAAAATATCATTATTTATATATACTCACAGTATGTCACAAAATTGAGAAGCACCTTGGGGGTTGCTATTGTTAGGACAAGCTGATACATTCGTATGACCGAAAGCGGTAATCCCCAAATTTTAGGAGACGATATGAAGATACTGCATTGGTTACGACGTATATTCCGTAAGGACACAGCGACTGTACCTATTGAATACATTGGAGACACAGACTATTTTGACTAACATATGGGTTGGAAAGATGCGCGATGACCGAGACTACCGACATCCCTCGGTTGGTCGCGAGTGCGATGAGTGCAAGGTTCCCATCGACCCGAAGACACGCCGCTGTACCTTGTGTAATCGGTACCATCCATATACCTTCCTTGACTATGACAAGGACAGGTGCGAGCATTGTGGTTCTTACAATGTATCTATGAACGAGTTCATGGAGTGGTACTGTGACGATTGTCAACTGTGGATTGAGTCCACGAATGAGGGCAATGGTGCTACCTTTGGTGACTGCCGTGAGTGTGGCAATGGGTTTGTCAAAGACCAGAGTGAAATCGAAGATGTTTGCTATTGGTGCACATGACGTGGTATACTCAATTGACACGGAGGAATTGTTGGACTGGAAATCTGTCGTAGAAGAAAATTTCGTGGAATGCAGCCCGGCAGTTGCGGCCTGCCTCTCCTGCAGCGCGGCCCTACTACTAGATGACGTCAGTGTATGTCCTGCCGTTGTCTTGGTAGGGCCGCCATCAACTGCAAAGACCACAGTGCTGGACTTCTTTAGTGTAGACGGACTCACGCATAAGCTTGATGCGTTCTCTGCTAAAGCAATGATCTCGCACTTTGCCGCCGCCAGTGAATCAGAGCTCGCTAAAAAAGTAGACATGTTGCCGCAGATTAAACATAAGATTGTTTTCGTGGCTGACCTGTCGCCCATGTTTAGCAAGCGTGTTGATGACCTGATGGAAAATATCGGTATCCTTACCCGCGTCCTTGATGGGCAGGGGTATATCTCACATAGCGGTGTACACGGTCGACGGGGCGAGCATGGGGACTATCGCTTCGGGTTCATCGCGGCTACCACCCCCATTGGTGGACAGGTATGGAGAGTAATGAGCAGTCTAGGCCCACGATTGATGTTATTTGATATGCCGGTCCACCAAGAAACTTTAGCAGAACAGCGTGATGACATGGTAGGTGTCAGCACTTATGCAGACAAGGTATCTGCTTGTCGTGACGTTGTAAGCACAGTACTTGCTAAGATATGGAATGACAATGGTGCCAAGGTAGGCGGTCTACACTGGGATCGTGCCGCTGACCCCGAGCCGATACTAGACTACATCATTCGCCTGGCTGAGCTTGGTGTTGTACTGCGGTCAGTAGTAGCAAAGGAGAAGGTCATTACCGGGACTGAGTATGAGTACAGCCCTGCTGTATTGGAAGGCCCGGCTCGGTATAGACAGTCACTTTACAACCTGGCTCGTGGGCATGCGTTGATTAACGGTAGACGCACTCTTGCAATGGAAGACCTTGCGTTGCCCCTGAGGATTGTCCTGTCTACTGGCCCGGTTGAGCGTCTGCGGTTGTTGCGTCACTTTATTACAGGTGGTACTATCAATAGTACGAATCAGGCTGGTGGTATTATTGGACACGCCTGGTCTACAGCAGAGTCGGTGATGAAGCAGATGCTGCAACTTGGATTAATCAGGCATGGTAGTGAATACTACTACCTGGATAGTAAGTACGAGTGGATAAAGGATTTACGTGTATAGTGTACAAGAGGGCTCTTTCTATTATGATGATATACTCTTGGGTGATGCGGATGCAATTTACGTCGATAGCAAACAGAGCGATATGTTCAAATTTGTTAAACGCGGCTTGTATCCCTCCGAGTGGCCTCGCCTTGTTATTAAGCAGTTACCCGTTGGTGACTATCTCTTTGTGACCCCCGATGGCCTGACGGTGGGCATAGAGAGTAAAACTGCTGGTGACTTCCAGACGAGTAAGAATAGGCAGAGGCTACAGAGGCAGTCACGCGATCTGTTATCATCAGTAGATATTGCCATGTGGGGGCTGCTACTGCTCCCAGGTGAGGAGTGGAGTACTCCCTGCCTTACGGATCTGGTCAAATGGCAGGCGATGGGCGGCTCCATTCAGATCTTGCCTTGGGATGTATGGCAGACAGCGCAGGTTCTTGTAGAGTTGCGTATCATCATGCAACCGGGCACTCATTTAAGGAGTATCCTTAGAGGTGATGACTGGCAGAGGCCAGAGGATGTGGTGGAGTTATCCCCCTGTGCTACTGCCCTGCGTCGAATGTTCACTGGTGTTGGTGTCAGGATAGCAATGCTACTTGACAACAAGTATGAGGGTGATATAATTAAGGCACTTAGCGCTCCTGATGACGAGTGGCGCGAGGTTAAACGAATGAGTAAAACTATCTTAGATCAGAAGAGGAAGTTATGGAACAAGACGTAGACATTGCTCACATGCAGGTGAGTACCTGCCCTCAGTGTGGGGCACCCATTTATATTAAGGTGGCTAGCTCGTCAGATCTAACGCCCTGGCAACAGGATGTGCCTCCTGCACCGGAGTATTCCTGCGAATGCAAGAGCGTACAAGGGCATACATGGGTGAAGCACAATGGCTAATTGTGTTTGCGCCGCGTGTAAGCGTATCATGGATTGCACAGGTGAAGAGGTGTGTGTGCTGTGCGAAGTCATCTTAGAGAATGAGCGAGAGCGCACCAATCAGCTAATAGACCGGCTGATAAAGCCCAAGGATGATCCGTTCTATCGGAACCTTAAGACCCCCGATGAAGTGTGGGACACGCAACCGTAACCCCGAATTTTTATTCAAAAAATATATAGCCGATTCAAAAGGTACAAAACTTTTGAAAACTGTAGGAGAATCATGCCGGACGTATGGATGACAGAGCTTAAAGATTTCACGGACTGCCCGCAGAAGTGGTCGGCTAAGTGGAAGCGACGACTTCGTGACAAGGATCGAAAGGATGCCGCCATGCCTCTCAAGTTAGGCACGAGTATCCATTCAGGACTAGAGCACGGTATGATTTCTGGTGACTGGGATGGTGTCTTGAATGCGGCAATGGATAAAGCCTACGAGCAGGGGATTGATGATGCTGATGAGATCGAGAAGGTCTCTGCCGCTATCAACTGCATCCCTGATTGGTTAAAGGAGGTGAAGAACCCACACGCTGAGCAGGAGCTAAGACTAGAGGTCACTTCGCCCGAGCATCTGATGCTGACCCGGCCATACTTGGCAGGTAAACCTGACCTGTGGTGGATCGATGACACTGGGGCGCATGTCCTGGAGCTCAAGACCACTGCTGACCATGCCAAGAACCGTCTCCGGACACTAACGGACTATGATATGCAGTTGCGTGGCTATGCAACGCTCTTGTATATGATTTCCAGGATTGATCCGGAGTACCTTGAGGAGTGGCCTCGCGGGTTGCCTGTCAACTACCAGTACCTAGTGCTGAGTTGGCGGGGACAGGTTGGGGAGAGTGGGTGGATGGAGCTTGGCCCGGCGCAAGCTGAAGCTATCTGGGATCACATGTGTCAGCAGGTGGCCGCGATGACGGTGCTATCTACGATAGGTGTGACGCCCATGAATCGAGGCGCGATGTGCAAGTTTTGTATCTACGATCCAGTTTGCACAACTCTATTGACAGGGGGTGATATAGCCGATATAATAGACGCTAAGTATCGAGTCAGTCAACACAGACAGGAGAAGATAGAGAGTAATGACACCACAGAGGTATAACCTATACGGGCAAGGGGGTTCGGGCAAGTCATACATTGGCACCAGTGCCATCGTTGATCACGCAACGGATGAATTGCTAGCTCCCAAAGGTCTTTGGATTCAGATAGGACAGGAGAGAAACCCTAACCTTCATGTTCCTGAGGCCAACATCAAGCGGTTCAACGTGGACGTACTTCAGCCACATGCCTGCATCACTGGGGTAATAGAGTTCCTCAAGGGCTTGCAGGTAGCGGCGGCTAAAGGTCAGGTTGCTGATGTAATCTTCTTCGATGGGTATACCGAGTTAGATATTCTCATCGGGTACGTCCATGATATGCAGCCATTGGAGAATGATAAGTGGAGCGAGTGGAGGTATCGCAAGACTATCATGACTGCAGTGACGCAGATCCTTGACTCTGCAGTGCTCGGCTGTGATATAATCACTACTGCCCGAGTGGCACAACTTAAGAAGGGGGTGACCGACAGGCGAACCGGCGAAACTACAGGTGCTGACCCTGACTTTGTCAATAGCAGGTACTTCCCACAAATGGATGGTTGGATGAGGTACAACTTACCTAGCTACCACGACTGGTGCTTCTACCTTGAGTCAGAGGACAGTATCAACGGTGCCATCCACCGGATGCACTTAGTGCAGGACGGAGACTTCTTCATCAAGAATGGGTTGTCTCACAGGTGGAAGAAACCACTGCCTCATCACTTGGACAACGTATCGTTTGATCAGGTGAAACAGGTACTAGATCATGCAAGCAAACCAATACAAGAAAAAGAAAAAGAAGGAGTCAGTAAATGACTACAGCCCCTAGCAGGCAAGTATTAGATCAGATCGCTGAGATGGAGAAGCAGTACGGAGTCAGTAGCTACGAAGCTCCGGTTGGTACCCATCACGTTGTCTTCGACGACAACACTGGCGTTCAGGATCAAGGCGAGACACCCCGGTTCCGAATGGAAATGAAGATCATCTGTGGCCCGCACAAGGATCAAAAGATGAACTCCTTCCAAGGGTACTTCGCTAGTAGCAATGGTGACCGCACCCGACCGATTGAAGATCGTCGTAAAGGCGCTCGTAGCTACCTAGTCAGGCAGATTGGAGACATAGCTCGTGGTCTGACTGATAACGCAGAGGTCATGCAAGCCTGGGGTCAGCTTCCCATTGATAACAATGAGGAAGACCAGCAGACCCTACTTGCCGCGACCAATGCAATGGCAGACCTAGGTGAAGCCCTCACTGGACAACAGATCTATGTGAAGGCTAGCAACACAGACAATGGCCCCAACTTTAAGTTTGTTAAGACTGGTGACAAGTCTGCGTCGTGTGAGTGCACACACGCAGGTCAGGCACTGGACTTCTTGAACGACGAGAAGGGTAGCTAACATGTGGGTGTTCGGGGTAGTAGTGCTTGTAGTGTTTATACTTCTTATAGCATCGCTACCCCGTCCACCTGACCCGCCAACACGTTGGCCTGATATTGGAGGACTGTAAATGGTACGAGGATTACATTCAATAATAGTTGAATCAATTTGGGAAGACTACGCCCCAAGAATAGGAGCAATAGATGCAGTTGAAGCCACGGAGACTGAGAAGGAAGTTAAGGGTAACCCTGGCAAGATTGATCCGAAAACTTTATACGTTGGCCCCCTACTCGATGGGTGGGTAGAGTTCATGCCCGAACTGTCACGACTTGTTCGACGCAGTGATACCGACAACCCCCTGCCTGACCGTCATCGAATGAAGCGTCTAGTCATGGACATAGTTGACCCCGCGACTCATCGTCGTGCATCATCTGGTCGTGGTCAGGACATTGCAGGCTTTGGATTTGCTGCTGTTGAATTTAAACGGGGAGACAGGTGGGTCAGACTTGGGCCAGCACTCATGCAGGCAGAGCCTGGTGCGATACTCAACAGTGTCATTGTAGAGCTTGACCCTGAGACACAAGAGCCAAGAATGGTTGAGCCTGTTCGTAGTAGTGACAGCGCGGTGGTACTATCCACACCTAAGATCAGGCGAGACCTGGTGAATAACCTGCACTACATGATGTCAGGTGATGAGTGGCGTATACAATTTGAAGCACTGGGACGCAAGCGTACTATGCTTTTCAACCTGCGCGAGAAGTCAGAGGGAAGTAGTTTAGTGGATGCGATCTAATGAAAATTACAACCATCGAGAGCCGGGCAAAGAAGATCGTCAAGGAGTGGAGTCCACGACTTGGACTAGAGAAGTGGGACATTGTTATTAGAGCTACTGATTCTAAGTCGCTTACAAGGGATGCTCACATGTCCAACGTTGCTGGAGCTATTGTCCCTCTTGGATGCTGTCATGCCTCAGCGGTGGACATGTCTGCTGTAATCTTATTAAACGCAGAGGCTGACTGGAGTATGAAGCTTGACGTCTGGCAGTCCTTGCCAGTTACTGTGGTGCACGAGTTGCTTCACGCATTCTTTGAGTCCACTGGTGTCAATGGTGCCATCGAAATGGTTGCCGCCAATGAGTCTCAAGACCGTGACTTCTCTCATGGTATCTGGATGGGACTTCATCCATCGATTGAACGGATCGCTCAGGCGATGTTGCTAGGCCAGAAATGAATATCCTAGTGCTCAACTTGACCCCTATCTGGCAGCGTGAGGAGCAGCGCCTACTTGCACTGCTTGAGGTTGCAGGGTTAACAAGGCAGGACGTTCACATAGATAACATCCTCCTTCAACATTTTCCTAAGGGGCAGAAGAAACCCTACAAGACTGAGATGGATGCGGCGCGACCTCGCATCGAGTGGTTGATTGAACATTTTGAGATTGAGTTGATCGTACCTCTCGGTGCTGAGGCATGCCAATTCTTCCTGCCCTCTTGCAGTATAAGTAAGGATCATGGTATGATAGAGTGGGGAGAAGCCTACAATATTATGCCCATGTACTCTCCAGCGGCAAGCATGCACAATCCGTCGCTGGCAGTTGTCATGAAGTATGACTTCGATCGTCTGGGTCGATACCTCAGGGGAGAACGACCCGATCTAGTTGAGACTAACTACAGCCTGGCTCGTAGTGAGGATGCGGCGGAGACTGCCTGGTCTAGTAGTACCATTGGTTTTGACTTAGAGACAACCTCTCCGATGAGGCGCAAGTGGTTCGCGGCAGAGCAGGCAGAGATTGTCGGGTACAGTTTATCTAGCCAACCGTTGGTAGCTATTTATGTGCCCGAACAACCTCTTGATCCACAGGTAGTGTACGCTCTTGAGTCTCCCCAGGTGACAGTCGTTGCACACAACAGTAAGTTTGAGTATGCTCGCATGCTACAGCTTGGTGTGACGATGAACAACTTCAGGTGTACCAAGATCGAAGCGTACCTGCTTCAGTATCCTGATACATCGTTGAAGACATTGACGCGACAGGTGCTTGGCATTAATCCCATCACCTATGCTGAAGTAACTCAGGGCCGTGACATGTCGGACATACCACCTGCAGAGGTGGCACCCTATGCCGCCGCTGACGCAGACAATGCTCGCCGTCTGGATGAGAGGTTCATGCCTCAGCTAGAGAAGGAGGGTCTGATCCCTCTCTTCCGTGATGTAGAAATGCCGCTGGTTCCTGTCATTGTTGACATGGAATTGAATGGTCAGCTCGTTGATGAGGCGCAGACTATAAAAATTTACGACGAGCATGAAGCGTACCGTGAGCAGGTGGCGGCAGACCTACATAGTCAGGGGCTGCAGGTGGATAACCTCAACAGCACAGAGCAGGTGGCCCTGTCTCTGGAGAAGTTGGGTGCCCCTCTGCAGGAGAGGACGCCATCCAAGGGACACTTTGTTGTCGATGACGATAAGTTACTATCAGTCCGGGAGTGGAACCCAGGACTCGTTGATTCTCTTCTTGATTATCGCCGGGCGGGTAAGCGCCAAAGCTATCTTCGGAATTTCCTAGAGCTACGTGGTACTGATGG
>Ga0208449_1000357_pt1 | contig 34721 bp, 49 predicted proteins | sample MalvireepMed_s17_FD_184247 | JGI IMG/M metagenome (GOLD analysis project Ga0208449, IMG submission 184247) | Marine viral communities from the Global Malaspina Expedition - Malaspina viral metaG DeepMed_s17 (SPAdes) (version 2) | ecosystem: Environmental > Aquatic > Marine > Oceanic | place...
GACCCCGAGGGCTGGAAGAAGCCTAGAAATAGGGTGGGGGGTCATTGGTCGCCCGCGTGCTGGGCGAAACGCATCGCCCCGAAGGACCAGTCGCGCCAGACATCTACATCGCAACACAAAGCATTCTCGCAGTCTTTCATGTCTTCTCTTATGATTACGGGAACTTAGGTTAGATCAGAGAGGAAACATCGGCTGTGTCGCCGTATCTCCAGTGGGCTTCCTCCCAGTCATCAACCAGCCGTCTGGGAAGATCGAGCCAGATCGGACGTGATCGAAGAAAGACAGCCTTAAGAAAGCTGGCTTGTCTGAAGTCAGCTCTCTTAGATCGATAGCAATGCCACCACCACAGAACCTCGAGATACATTCGAAGTCGGTCGGCATCGTGAACGCTGATGGTTTCGTCGCCGTCCATCGCTGCCATTAACTTCTCGACGGTGACCTGGAGAACACAAGCGGTCTCCGCAGCTGTACTGCCCATCGCGCCACACATCTTGATCAGGTCCAAGAAAGGTCTCCCGCTTCTCGGGGTTTGCCCCGTCTTTAATGCCTCACGCACCCACGATAGCCTACCCATCAGTGCACCCCCAAATGAATTCTTCTCGCGTACTCGGCGATCAGAAAGGCATCGGCGTTCTTGTGTATGATCTTCGGGCTGTCCAAGAAGAGCTGTTGTGCCGCCGCCTTGTTGACCTTCTTCTTCTCAGCGTTCGACATCTTAGAACGAATCAATCCGAGCTTCTTCTGCCACTTCTGAGGAGAATGCAGCTCGAACCTAATGCCTGCATAGGTGAGTAGACCGAAGGCGAACCCATAGAGCTCACCGAATTTGAAGCTGCTCGAGGCTCCATTGCCCGGCCTGGCCCAGACCTTCTCGAGGATGGCAAAGTCTACAGCTGGCGCATACAGCTTCACGAACTTGCAGACATCGTGCGGCGTTTCACAGAAGCCAATCCAGTCCATCGTAAAGCCATCGCTGTCAACCATTGCAATGGCGCCACCCTTGCCGGGGTCAATGCCTAGAAACGCCATCAGATCACCACCCCAGAGCTTAGGTCGAACGCCTCATCCCTTTGAAACCACCCACTGTTAAAGCCTTCGTTGTAGGCTTCATGCATGTGCTTGAGAACAGCCGACGGCATCAACGCTACTGGCCCACAGGGCAGAAGAATTACGTAATGCATTTCAGCCGCCCATTGCACAAAGGTCTCATCGCTTACCCACATTGCCTCAGTCATCGGTGAGCTCGCTTCCAGAGAAGGCTGAACGCAACTCCGCTTTGTAGCGGACAAACCGCGTTGCCGAGACTTCGCAATCTGTCCACCCGATTGGCAGTCCCATCAGCGCCTCGACGAACCGCGGGTTCAGCATTAGGGTTTCGCTCGAGGAATCTTCTCCAGCCTTCTCGGTCGTTTGGTCTTGGGGGGAACAGGGCCAGCGAACGCTGGCCCTTCCTAGCAGTCCATTCGTGGGCACGTTCGCGTTGGCGCAGCTCCCGTCCTTCCAGTCCCTCGATGTTGGTGTGGGCCATGCCGCTGATGCCACCGTCAAGGGAATTCCCGCCCTTGTCGCGCCTTCTCCCTTGTTCGCGTGATGTCTCCACCTGTCGAGCCATGTCTCTGGGCTCTCGCCGTCGTTGCAAATTCTCGCCGCCGGAGTCGGCCAGGTTGTCAGAGCTGCAATGATCAGATCGTTCGGAGAGCCCTTTCTTCTCAACTCTCTGTTCGCTCCTCGAGTCGTTCGGGTGTTTTTGTCTGCCAGAGCTGCGGTCGAAGTGGGCCATGCTTGAGCCTTTCCGACTAACGATGGTCTCGGCTTTGTCTTGTCTCCTTGATCGTAAGTGTATCCTCTCCCCTTCGCGTCGATCGTTGTTGGCGTGGGCCAAGCAGAACCATCGAAGACGCCGCATGGGGGCTCCAACGGCTCCCGCCGGGAGCAAACACCAGTTTGCATCGTACCCCATCTCGGAAAGCCCTCCGAGTACGACTCCGGCTCCCATAGAAAGGATGCCTGCAACGTTTTCCAGGAACACGATTCGCGGTCCCACCTCGCGAATGATGCGGGCAACATCATCCCACAGCCATCGATCGTCGGCTCTGCCTTTTCGTTTTCCCGCGTGGGACACGGGCTGACAGGGGAATCCGGCAATGATCGAATCCACTTTTCCACGCCAAGCTGTGCCGTCGAAGGTCGTGAGATCGTCCCAAATAGGCGCCTCATCCAGACTCTTTTCTTCCATCCTGGCCACGAGAGTGGACGCGGCAAAGCCTTCGCGTTCGATGTAACAAACAGTTCGGGCTCCGGTTGCGAGCTGAAATCCGAGATCGAGCCCTCCGATTCCTGAACAGATTGAAATTGTGCTTTTGGGCAATGCAGCCACATTTGTCTTCCCTCGCTTCACTTGGTTGCTCTGTTCGTGGCGGCGTCGATATCGCGCATCGTTTGAAAACCTCTTGATCGAACCTTACACGCAAGACAGGACCCACATGCCACAGCCCTTCTGGTTCGTTCAGATGTGATCCAGTCGGGGTAGTAACAACTCCACGTTTCGTTTTCGGAAATCTCAAAGTCTCGAGCTCGAAATATGATTTCGTTTTTTCTCATCTTCAACAACGGAGCAACCACATCCACCTTATATCCCGCCGAAAGCGCCCGTGACATAGAGGACAGAAACGCCTCGCCGCAGTCAGGAAACATATCGAAGTCTTCTCTTGTTGCACCGAACCAAACGCTCCCGCCGCCACCAGCTGCCGCAATCGCAGCTGCATGGGCGATGAAGATTGCGTTTCGACCTGCCACAACCGGACTCGCTCGATCTGCCAAAAGACCGGTGCTGGGCATTGTCAGACGCACCGAATCAAACTCTATCTCTCTCTTTAGACAAAACTTCTCCGCATATTTGGTTTCGATTGTTTGCGGTTGCCCATAGTCGAAAATCACCGCTCTTGCGTCTGGGTCAATGTCTCTCGCCATCATCATGCAAACGGCGGAATCCAGACCGCCCGAAAAACAAACCACGATCATCATTCACCCCCGATCAAAACAAGTTGACGCCGCGCCATTTCTAAGCGTGGCAAAGAAGACGCAAAGCGGCTCGCGCTCGTGCCGTCGAATGAGTCAACAAAGACCGAGCTGCATAGGTTAATTCTCTTTTTGGTGTTGACCCGCGCAACATGAACCCAACATCGACGTTTGATTCCGAGGGCGGCCCAGCGTGGAATCGACCGAAGCTTCCACTCCGTAGAGCCGCCTACAAAAATGCCGATTCGCGGGCCAAGCAGTGCCTGAACGTCTTCGTCGACCATCCCGTCCTGTACGGGGATCAACGCTCGCGTGGTTCTACCTAGCACGAAAGGAACCCAGGCGATTGATCGTCGGAGCGATGAAATCCCGCCGCAAACAACATCGGGAAGCGCAACCCAATCGGCATCGCGCCCCATTTTTTTTAACAGCTTCTCGAACAACTCTTGATCCCATTCTTCCTTCTTTTGGTATGCGCTCCAGGCCCCGTTGTCGATCGCATATCGAAACCCATGATGGCGCAGATACTTGACAGTGGATGGGCGCCAGCTTTCTGGAGTAAGTAAAATCCGCCACTGCGCCGCTGCCAACGCGGCCAGATTTCGCTTTGTTCCAGTATAGGTGGCATATCCCATCATGATTTCTCGCTTCATCGCGTTACTTTCTTCATCCCAGCTGCGATTTTGCCGGTCATTCGATCGCAGCTCGGGCAACGGAATTCTGAATCTGGATATCGAAATTCCGCTGTCCACGTGGCTTTGCAGTGCCAGCATCGAAACCTGGCTTGATAGATGTTCGCCTTCTTCATGAAAATCACATCTCCCATCAGGCTTGTTTGAGCATCTCGGGCGACGGCATCCGCCTCGCCAGGTTTAGAAGTTTTTTGCCTGCTTCCGCCGGGCTGGTTTGACACTCGCCGACATCGATTCGATCTGCGATTTGATCAGCGTTAACCAGATTCATCATCGTCGCCGATTTGCCCAGCTGCATGAATGTCTGATGCATTTCCGAGGTCCAAACATATCGATCCCAGTCTTTCACCGACTTCACGCCCATTCCGTCGATCGATCGTTTCGCGACAATCCCGGCGAGGATCACCCCATAGGCATCTGCCATCCCATCCTCTGCGCTCATCAAAGGCGGGTGGCTTTGCTCAAGCGGGTGGTTGCAACGACAGCGAACGCTTTTTCGATTCACGTAATTTCGAAGACCGTTCAAGCAATGCGTTCGATCGATCTTGATCCACCCCGCGTTTCTACACTGCGAACACTCTCTTTTGGTATCGATGTGTCGATTCGAGAAAACCAAGTCCTTCGCGAGAGCTCGAGGGTTTGGAAGGTTCTCATACTGAGCGATCAGATTCTTAACCGAATTCAAGATCTGTTCATTCGAATAGGTCGAACACACCTCGAGATAATTGGTCAGCGTTTGATCGTCCGCTCTCCGATTGTACATTTTCAACAACTTTATGATCGCCATTTCTCTGTTCATCTCTCTTCTCCGTGATAAGTTTTTTCCAGTAGGCAAGCGCATGCTCAACGGCTCTCCCTTCCACGAGAATCGCGTCTTCGGCTCTCAGCTCGAGCACAAGTCTTTCTCTCCACTTCTCCCACCAATCTTTGATTTGCGTTTCGCCCTTCTCCATTTTCTCATTCAAAGCCATTCGAGTTCGAACGCGAATCAACCCAAGAACACTGTTGAGTCGGGCTTGTTCTTGAAAGTCATTCGAGAAGTCCACGCCGTTGGTTCGTGCATCGTATTTGCCCTCATCGAGCTTATCGAGAAAACCAGGCACAACCATGTTGTCGATGTCCATCCCGTTTGGGGCCTTCGGGACACGGCCCAAACACCACGGCGATTTCGCCGCACGCTGAAAAGCTTGAATCCACATCTCTTCGGTGGGTCGCTCTTTGATTCTCGCCTTCAGCTGGCGCCACGTTTGAGTTTTCGATCCACGTTTGCACGGTCGGGACTTCGGCTTCTTCACCGAATGAAAATGCTCATTGTAAAGCTCCATAACCCTAGCTGGTTTAAGAGTCGAATCGGTTTTTGATTTTCCCTTTTTACTAATAGTTAAATTACTTAAGGTTAAAGTCTTCTCGTTAATTACATTATATAAGGGGGGATTTTGAGATCCCACCCCTGGGATGCTGAGATCTGGGGGGTGGGATTCTGAGGCCCCACCCCGGGGGGATTTTGAGGCCCCGGGGGGATTTTGAGATCCCATCCCTTTTTTGTGTCTATTCTTCTTCTCCTTTTTGAAATTGGGAAGGTCGATAATGTATTCGGTGGATGACCCGATTCGGGCGTTTCTCTGAATGAGACCCAAGGATTCGAGCTCGGCAACCGCTGATCTCGCCGTTCTTCGATCGCACCCGATCAACGATGCGATTCGCTTGATCGACGGGAAGCAGGCGCCGGTCCTGCGATTTCGATGCAGATAGAGAAACATCCAAGCATAAGCCACGCTTCGTTTCGTGGTTGGCTTTAGCAGCTCACCGGGAAAAATGATTTGTTTATACCCTTCGTGATCGATCACAGCGCCACCTAGAACGGAATATCATCGAACGTTTCGATCGACTTCGGTTGTGCTGGCTTCGGGCTTGATTGAACTGGCTGGGGAGCCCTCGTTTCCGCAGCTGGGGCGGGTCGCTCGCCATCTCGAAAGACAGACCCAAAGTTGACCGCCTGGCCGACAACCACGGTTTCGCGAACCTCGATCCCGTCCTTTCGGGTGTAGGTGTCGTAATCTAGTTCGCCCGTGACAACGCACCCATCTCCCTTCTTCAAGAAGGAATAGACGTTCTCGCCCGACTTCCCGAACAGAAGAACCTTGTGCCAGATCGTCGTTTTTTCCCCTCGCCGCGTTCGGTTCGTGGCAATAGACATCGTGGTCATCTCTGCGCCATTTTGTGTCGTTCGCTTTTTAGGGTCCGCTCCCAAGCGACCCACAAGAATTACTGTCGCGTTCATCATTCACCTCCCAGTTTTTTGGATAATCTCATTACACTGCGAGCCCAACGAAACGATCGCTCGCCGGGCTTGTTCCCTCCGTTGTACATCGCAACCGCCCTTATTACATCTCGGGACTTCTTCAACCTCAGCTTTAGAATTTGAACACCCGCCTTGATCTGTCCCCGCGTGTTTCTCGGTACGTCTTTTGGATAATACCTAGGCATTACCTGGAGCGGCCCGATCGCCCCAACACGAGAAACAACGAAACGCCGCAGTCCGCTTTCATGGAACGCGAGCGCCACGACAAGAGTGGGATCGACGCCTTGCGCCTCAGCCTCCCAAACCACCATTTCGCAGACATCGTAAGCTTCGCTTTTGTCGGGGAACCGATACATTCCGACGATGGTTGTGCAGATCATAAAGGCGATCATTGAACCGTCTCAGCATCGAGAACCATGTCGATCTCTTCTTCAGGCTGGTTGATTGGCTCGGGCTCCATCTCTATCAGTTCGCTCGCCTTCACCTCCTCATCTGTTTTTTGCTCCACGCCGTCGATCGTTAAAGCTGTCTGAAGCCGCGAGCTCACCGGCAGGTTTTTGACCAATCGCCGAATCGCTGTCTTTTTCCCCATCTCAACAAAGTTCTCGCTCCAGCTCTGATTCGACTTCGCGAAACGATCGCGAATCTCCGCAACCTCCCCAGCTGTCATCACCACAAAAACCTTGTCAGAAAACTGACCTTTTCGAATCGTGGCAATCGCATAAAACGCCGTGGGATCGCCGCCGTCGAAGGACGGCTGATGCACCAGTGCTTTTGACGTGCCCTGCATCACTTCGAATCGATCTCCCTCGCGAACAACTTCCGCCTCGATGGGCCAGATGTTCGATTGATGAGCGAGCCAAATATAGCCGCGGTATCCCATCTCGAGCGATGCCCGCCGCCCGCGGGGAATCAGATAGCAATGACCGAGCGATCCTGGAATTAGACCCAATCTCCCAGCCTCAACCAGCGCCCGCAAGATCGTCGAAGGTTCACACCGGCTCAGAGCTGGGTTTTCGTACATCGCCAACCGCGCAGCCTGCATCAGCTTGTCGGTTGTATCAGGGTTTTTGGTCGCAGCTGCGATTGTTGATGAATGCAGCTCAAGATAACCATGAGCTTCTTTTCTGCCTTGCTTAGTCATTTTTCTTCTCCTTTTTGATTGTGATAGTGAGCCGTCTATCTGGCTCGGTTTTCTTGGTGAACTTCGACAGCTCACCGGGTGAAAGCTCCAACGACTCCACCAGCGCCTTGTAATCGATCTTCATCTTGGTTCTAGGTTTTCGATAACTCCCCGACCAGCTGTCGCCGCGAACCCGCGTTGAACTGCCCAACCAGGCGCGAAGATCGTTTTTTATCAAACCGCGTTCTTCCTCGAGAGACCGAATCGTTTTCGTGATTTGGGCATAGTGATCCATCTTCTTGTCGATCTCTGGGGTGGACTGTAGGGCCTCATCAATTTCGTTTTGAAATCTTCGATTTAGGCTTCGGGTGTCGGTCTTTCGGGCGGTATAGGGAGGGGGGATCTCCGCCAAAACGTGATCCTCCCAAAAGCGCCGCAGCCTTTTCTCATACTTGGCAGCACGCTCTTCATCCCAGCCCACGCGATAATAGCGGGTGTCATAGCCGCCAAGCATCGCCACGATCCACCAACAATCCAAATTGTGCCCGCGAGCTCGAGCGACCCACAAATAGTGAAACGCTTGAGCCCAAAAGTGCTTCGGATAATTCACGGTAGGCGCATCTGCCTCGGACCATCGGGCTCGATCGTTGTTGTTGACCCACTTGCATTCGTACCCGGCGAGCCACTTGCCCGAAGACTTCTCGATCAGAATTCGATCTGGGTTCCCGAAGGCCCACCCGTTTGGGTGCCAAAGCATTTCTTTGGGCTCGATCAACCTTCTCCCACGATATTCCTTGCGGGCTCGCAGATCGTGCCAGATTCGAGCGGCGATCATTTTCTCGCCCTCATTCCCATACCAGTAAATGTCCTTTGGCTCATCGGGCAGCTCTAAAAGCTTCGAGTCGTAAACGGACAGCGGCGTGCCGTTCGGAGAGATGCCCAAAATCGCAGCTGCATCGCTCCCGCCCAACCCGCCTTTCCGCTGTTGTCGAATCGCACGGGTGATTGTCATTCATCCACCCAATCGAGCTGCATCAGATCATATAAGGCTTTGAGCTCCGATTCTTTGATGTACCAACGCCCACGCGGAACGTTCTGATAGCCCTTGAGCTTTTTCGAGACCAGCCACTTATGAACAGCTTGCGGAGAAACGCCCCGCATCCTGGCCACTTCTTCTTTCGTGTAAACACGTTCATTTTCCATCGAGATCTCCCTTGTTTTTTACACTCTGCCACAGAAGCAACCCTGACAACAAGAGAAAAGATAAACACTTCTATTAGTGGTTTTCAGACGGGAATTGCGTGACTTAGGGGTTGCTAGGGTGTATACTTTAAGAGTAACAACCAAGGAGTCAGAGATGACAACACAGATCAAAGACACTCCCGAAATGTGGCGAGCTGCGCTTAAAGAAGTCGCGGAGACAACTTCGCGAACTCGGTCTCATTACTTCAAAACGGTGGAAGAGGCCCAGTCGTTTTCGAACAAGATCGATTGGTCAGACCGCGATCAGGTTTTGAGCTTCAACCGAACCGTCAGTCACAAGGGAAACTACATCGTGACTGTCCTTCACGGCGCCACGGAGGAAGGAAAATGACAACGACTCAAAAAAGCCGCCGCCCTCAACCAAGTCAAATCGAAGCGAGACTTACAGATGCCCTCTCGTTTAACCCCGGAGTTTGCCCGAACTGTGTCATTCCGCGAGGGCGGGCCCCGATGCTCGAGGAAGACACATACAGCGATGAGCAATGGATTCTAAAAAGCTATCTATGCGAAACGTGCGGGCTTCAGTGGGTTGAACACTACAGAATGCGCCCGAAGAAAGTCACAATCATTCGAACAGAGTGGGAGCGTGGGCGCGACAATCTTGACTAGGAATGAAACCGCGGGTTCTCGATCAATTCGGGGATCCGCTGATTCATTTCTGAATCACTATCACGGAGAAGAGATTATGACTAACCCGCAAATCATTGTGAAATCGAACTACGTTTCTGTCCCGTTTACAGGCAGGAGCAGCGAGGAGTTGGACGCTTTATATAAGAAACATGTGAAGCACCCTAAGGGACACTGGAAGGGGCCGGCGGTTGCTTACGTCAAGCCCGAGCTGGTTCCCGCTGTAACCGAAGCGATGGATTATTTCGGGTCCATCGTAGATAGCGAGCGCCTTCTGAAGTCGGGTCTCGTGAAGCTTTATTCGCGCGGATACTGGGCCCACGGGTTTTAGAAGCTAAACCGGGGATCTCCGACTCCTGTCGGGGCTCCTCTGATTCGCTTCTGAATCGCTATCACGGAGAAGAAAAATGGACACATACGATAAAGTTCTTGAGAGGTTCAAGGGCCGAGTGACCGTCAAAAACTGCAAGATCATGACAAGCATGTCCGAGGAGACCTTGTGCTTCACGGCATCAGTCTATTTCGACGGCAAGAAAATCGGAACCGCGGACAATCGCGGACACGGGGGGCCGGGAAACTTTGACCCAAAAGACGCATCGGTTTCCGAGACACTGTTGGCACTTGAGCATTTTGCAGTTGGTCTGGACTGCACCTATTTCACAAGTCGATGGGTGATTTTGGAGGTACTAATTGACGATGCGGTTCAAAAGTTCAGTGAAACCAAGCAGGTCAAGCGAGACATCAAAAACGGGAACATCGTGTTCACTCAACCGGACGGGAGAACCTATCTCGTGAAGTGGCCCGAACTCGCGAACAGCTGGCATCTCAACCCAAAGTCTCGAGAGATCTTCATGATGGCTGCCGCAAATAACAAGTGGGCGATTGTCGAGATCTTGAACGATCGCTTTCCATCAGGAACGAAATCGCTCAAACGCTTCCCAAAATCCGATTCAGTCGCACAAGGAGCGTAACAATGAAAGTGTTCAAATCCGATTACATGGAGCCAGATTTCGCTCTCAACTTCAAAACATCTCGGACGGGCGGCCTGATTTGTCATATGAAAATCGTTCCCGCCCACATGGTCGCTATTTTTGGAACAGCTGGGCGAGGGGTTTCCCTAGATCACAAAGTCACCGGCGAGTGGGTGTTTCACTGCGTTGAAGATCCCAACATCGTTTTTTGGGTGTACGACTACAAGCAGACCTTCTACTATCACGAGTCTCAAATGACCCACGATCAATTTTGGGCTCAAACCGAGGTTGCAGATCTGCATGTTGGGTGCTCCGGTAAGGCCCACGATCATCTGCCGCGATTTCGTCGCTGGCTGTCCTATTTTTTGGACGAATATCTCCCGCCCTCTGGCGTAACAACCATGCACGCTCAAAGAATGGATCGCGCCCGAGAAATGATTCGCGAATCAATCGACCATTTGTGGGAAATGATGAAGTTTGAGGTAGACGATTTGGATGCAGACCCATCGCACCCGATCACTCGACTCTATAGTCATCTGGTTCAGGCGAATCGTCTAATGGGCGGCGTGCTGACATCGCACGAAGTGGAGTGGCAGAAACACTTTCCCTATACCGGGCGAACGATCTGTTGTGATGCACAAGTGGATCAAAACGAAGATGGGAAAACGATTTGCTTGGGTTGCAATGAGCCCGTGTTTCTCGCCTCGCTTAGTGATTTCTAAGAGGGTGCCAACCTGTCCCCGAATTCGTTCGGGGATAGTGTGGCCCGCTTTTGGGTCTATCACGGAGAATCAGTATGAGTAACAAAGACATCACACAACAAGAATTGGAGACGATTCAAGAGCAGGCTGATGATCTGCTTGCGATCTGTCGAAACTCGTTTGATGTTCTCGGCAATGACGATCGCTTGCCGATTGCAGAGCTTAAAGACCTTGGGTTTCGTTTGGGACAGTTCGCGTGGGAGCACCCATACGCGGAAGAGCGTGACATCGCCCTTTGTGCTCTGGGTCAAATCAGCGATTTGATTTTGCGATGCGAGAACATTGTTCTGCGGGCGATTGGATCGCCGAAGAATCCCAACACGATCGCGGGGACCATCGCGCGAATCAAGACCAGGGACATCGTTGAATCGGGGGGGCCCAGCTCATGAGTCATTTTTTCACAAAAAACCCGGTTCCGTTTCAACGGCTACAGCTGGTTCAAATACCCGAAGAAACCGAGACTCATGTTCCAGTCGGGCACGATTGGGTTGCGCTTCAGAGTAAAGAGATCGGCTGCGCCTATCTGGGCGACTACAAGGAATCCCAGTACGGACTGTCAAAAGACGGAATGCAGATGTTCGGCATTCATCGCTTCTCGGTTCAACATGCCCTCAAGGGCGAGGTTGAGGTGGCGTTAGGTTTTCGCAATTCCTACAACAAAACGCTTTCCATCGGAATCGTTGGCGGGCTCTGTGTTCTTGTCTGCGATAATCTGATGCTGACTGGCGAGGTAAAGAGGACACGAAGGCACACTGGGTCTGGAGTGTGGCAAACCGCTCTCAACAACATGGAGTTTGTTGCCAGAAGCCTCGCCGCAGATCAAACGGTCGGCTTTATCGGGTTCGTTGAAGAGATGAAGTCGATCCAGCTGTCAGATCGTGAAGCGTTTCAGTTTCTCGGGCTCGCTCGAGGCGAGAAGGTTCTTCGGTCGACTCAAGAAACCAACGCTTTCAAAGAATGGGGAAAGCCGAGACATCAATGTTGGGAAGACCGAACCGCGTGGAGTCTTTACAACGCATGCACGGAGGCCCTGAAGAGCTGCGGAATTCAAGAAATCACAGATCGATATCTTGCTCTGAACAGCTTGGCGATGTCAGAGTGGGCCCCACAGTTCAACGGCCAGGTCACGCCGGTTTCTGGCGCCGATGATACTGTGGCTGCGATCATCGGAGATGTCAGCTCAGATCGATCTGAACGTTTCCGCTCGATTTCTGTTGAAATGGACTAAAACCAAGGTGGTTTTAAGGGGCCTTCGGGCCCCTTTTTTTATGGGGCGCCCCCTCAAGCAACAGATCAACACAACCAAGAGGCAAAAGAGGGCGCCCCGATCGCCGGAGCGACAAGCTCGATCAGCGTAGCATCAGCGTGCGACCCAAATCAAGGACCCCGCCGTAACCGCGCCAAGCGTAAACCACAGAATCTTGTTGTCGTACCAGGGGGATTCGATCCCAGCTGATTCTCGCGTTAGCTTTTCGAGCTCGATGAGCTGCGCTTTGTAGCTGGCTTCCTTCGCCTTCCATGCCGATTCGTTTCTCAACGACAGCATCGAGCAGAGCTCATGCTTCGTTTTGTACATCGGCAAATCGACGTCCATGCAGTTCACGCACTGAAAGGCCCAGCTCTGCGGGAAAACAACGCCGGCGCATCTCGCGGTGTCGCCCACTCGAATCGGCGCCGAACTGCCACACTCTTGCGCTTGCGTATCGTTCGTGATCGCAATTAGCATCAAAGACAATAGCAACACGGCGAGCAAAATCACGAGTAGCTTGATGAACCTATCGATCATTGGTGCTTCCCAAAAACGCGGTTCGCGAGCGCAGCTGTGCCCTCAAGAGTCCGCGATTCCTCGACGTTTTTCTTTTTTCGCGCCTGGAGCATCGTCATCTTCAGAGCTGATCGCTTGTTGATCGCGGCAATTTCCGCAGCTCTCTTGTTTTCGAACTTCGCGCGGGACCGTTGATAAGACAGTCGAAGATCTCGAATCTGTTTCTCGATTAGAAGCCGTTTTTGCGCGACTCGCATCGAGCGAAAAAGGTTCCAGGAAAGAAGCGCCAAGAGAATAATCGCGCCGATCAGCCAGCCGATAACTGGTATTCGGGCGATTCTCATTTCTTCTTTTTTTTCTTCGGTTTCGGCAGCCATCCCATTTTTCGCATCGTCCCGTAGACATATGCATCTGAGGCTTTCTTGCCCAGCTTTTTTCGCTTGGCGGATCTTTTCAAGGCATCCTCAACTGATTTCGGCATCACTTACCCCTGATTCTCGCTTTGAGCTGTTGCACGATTATCGTCGCCAAGGCGCCGCCGCAGCCGCCAATGATGAGCCCCCAATATTTGACCCCATCGGCTCCCATCGGGTCAAAAAGCAGCCACCCCGCCAAAGCTCCCACGCCGATGCTTAGTCCGCGCAAAGAAGCCGAGAGCCACCAAGGGCTTCCCTTTTTCTTTTTGGACGATCTATAGCCCTTTACGCCCGTCTTAACGACTTGCACAATTCCCCATGCCACCACTGCGGCGAGAACTGCGATCAAAGCGATGTTGTGAACTGATGGGACCGAATGCCCCTGGTCTGGCTCGGGGGAGGCTATTTCTTGAGGCACAGTGACCTCAATAGTCTGACCAGGGACATTCGATGTTTTCGTGATTGTTACGTTAGCCATTTTTGACCTCCAGAGCTGCAACCCGTTCGCGCATACTGTTAATCTCTTGCCACATTTCGGCTCGTGCTTTTCGAGCTGCTTTCAGCTCATCATGAATGGCACTCATTCGAACTTCGATGACTTTCAGATTCGCGCAGATTTCAGCGTTTATGCGAGCTGTGTCGCCCGCGATTTTTTGTATTCGTGTTCCCAGGTGCCATACAGCTGGGATGATGCAGCTGAACACGGCGACCGCCAAAGAAACAAAGTCTGTTAATTGATCAAGCTCCATCGTCCAGCTCCCAAAGGGCAGCCCAAACGTCGGGCATTAAGGGGAATTTGCGTTTTGATACCAGGTGAAACTCGATCGATCTTGAAGCGCAAAACCCGGCAATTGCGTTCCTGGTCTTCGGTCCCCAAACACCATCAAGACCGCCGGGGTTGAAGTCTGCTTTTTTGACCAACCGTTGAGCCTCGAAAACACAGCACTTCGAGCTTAGTTGAATGTGAGGCCCATCGAAAAACTTCGGCAGCTTCCACCGGTCTAACTTCTCTGCTTCCTTCCAGCTGCCACCCCAAATCAGTCTTGCGTCCTTCAGCCAGTAGGCGTCCGGAAAGCTCTGCGCTTCATAACCCCACCTGCGATATTCACTTGTAATTTCAGCCGATGAAAACCTGTCATTGGGAGACAAAATCAGCTGTGCCGAAACCGGCGGCTTCGTTTGCCAGAAGCCGAACTCCGGTTGATCTTTCGGCGCAACCTGGTAAATCCAAACGTCAATCGCCAGAGACGGATTGAAAAGATGCATGCTCGGGACCTTTCTGGGGTCAAGCTTTGATGTCCCTTTCAAAAAGGCGTTGAGCTGCTCCGATAACCCTCGCGTCGATTGACGAACCCGCAGAGCTCGATCCCGATTCTTTTCGGCATACGCTTTTGCGGCTGCTTGAAAGCGTGCCCGCAAAATTGGGTGGGCGTCATCAAGAATTGGCAATTAGGTCAGCCATTTGACGGCGGTTTTGGCGCTGCCGAAATGAACGGTTCCCGTAAATGCGCCATCGAAGATCACAACAAACCCGACTGACCCGAAGGTCTCAAAGGGAAAACAGAAGCTCTGGTTATCGCCGGTAAACTCTACGGTTGCTCCCGTATACCCGTTTGCGCCCATCACCGTGTATTGTGCCCCGCCCGCCGCAGCTGGATAAAGCCGAATTGTCGCCTTGATGCTGCCCAGGTCGCTGAACGAAATTTGGTGATCCATGTAGTCATAGGTAGACCAAGGGATGTTTGCCTTGCTCGCGCCAAGCGCCAGGTTTGTTACTGCGGAAACCGCCACCGATTTTCTTTGTGCCATTGTTCAACTCCTCGGGTTTTGCTTGATGGTAGCAGAGCGATCGGAATTTGTCTGGGCTATGTCAGGCGATAACGTGAATCGGCACAATCGTGCAACCGTAGATTTTCAGATCCGAAGTGCTTATGATTTTAATAACACAGGTGTCCCAGACCCAACCGGCTCCCGAGCTCACCGTCAAAACCCTTCCCTCGGCAGCTGTGGCCCCTGGAACAGTGTTCGATATCGCGAAAGGCAACGCCTTCTCTGGACCATCGTTATCGGTGCCCGTATCGATGTCGTCAATGATGCTCCCGGTTGAGTCGATCGCCGACCCAGCCTCATCCTCAACGGTTACCGTGATTCGGCCATTTCCAGCCGCAAAGACGACAAGCCCACACTTCGTGATCATCGGGGGCACGTTGTAATGACAATGGGCATAGTCGTTGGAGGCTCCACCCAAATAATACCAAACAGGGGCCCCATAGAAGCCGGTCGCCAAGCTGTGCTGTTTTTGGTCGATCTCCGCAAGCAGCTGATAGGACGCGATTGTTCCGTTGTCGATTTCAGGTTGAGTGAGCTGATCAAGCGGCATGTTGATCGGTTTTTTGTTGATGCTCATTCAGCTCTCCGAAAAAACAAGGTGCCAAGGCCCGCAGGCGAAGACCCACTTACCCTGCGAAGCTCCACCCGAAATGGCTCATAAAGCCCATGCGAAGAAGAGCCCGCGAGCTCGAATGTGCTATCCACCCAACCGGGGCCAGTCAAGGTGATGACCTGGTTGGCGATCGTGACTCGAGTTTCCGGAACCACTGTTCCTGGGCCCTGAAAAACACTAACCGTGTAATTTCTTGTGATGGTGTCGGGAACACAGATCTGCCCACAATAAGCCGTGGCGAAAGAAGCACTTGTGCTTTGAAAGTCCGCTCGCGGCGCAATCGCGTTATCCATGACCGTCCCGAGCGTAAGAAATCGATCTTTGGCGATTCTGATCGGGCCATCTCCCACCCGCTGAACGTATTCCGTCGCGATCGGGGCGCCCGTCGGAGACTCTGCGGTTGAGCTGAAGGACACAAAATCGCTTGCAAGTGTTCCCGACCCGGGAGCTGCGCCAACGATATAGGCGTTCAGCGCATAGAGCTGCACAGAATGCGATGCATTGCTTGTCTTCAGAAACACATAAACCACGCGGTTCGTTGAGGAAGTGGTTAACGTGACATCGACCGTAACCCATTCCGCGGTGGTCGATGTGGTTGTCGCCGTGGCTGTGTCGGTTCCGTCCACCTGCACCAAGATCGTGCCAGTCGCCGCGGCGTTCGCCACATTCATCCTGGCCTTCACTCGAAGCTTGTTATTGTCTAAATTCTTGTAAAGCAGAAATGAAAGACTCGGTGTCGCCGGATAGGAAGTGGCGGTCGTACTCATGGAGGTGAAATATCCCGATCCCGCTAGATGACAAACCGTGTCTTCATACAGCTCGTTATGATTTAGTGCGGGCTTTCCCCATGTGTTCGCAAAGACACCGGGCTTCAAGTTGTTGTAGGAAATCGGGTCATAGGGCATTTATCCGCTCCATTTGTAATCCGTATTCTTGAAGAAAAAATCGTCCTGAACGGCCGTGGCAGCTGATACGTTCGGGAAGGTTATTCTCGTGTTAGCCCCAACGAAAGCCGATGGCGATGTCGTAAAGCTGATGTCATCGCCGCTGACAGCATCGATCACAAGCGTTTCGATTTCGGTGGGCTCACCCAAATTATACAAAATTACAGAATCGCCATCTGTGAACCATTCCACCCCGCTGGTCATCGTAACTGTTCCGCCCGACTCGCTCGCGACCACGCCAACCGGACAAAGCAAACCAGCCTGGGCTCCAGGCCCATCGAGAAGAACCGTCAAGCTCTGCTCATTGGTAACCAAATCACGAGACCAACCAACCACGCGGCCCGAGACAGAGCTGGGCCCCGTAGTTCCGTTTTCCCAGTCATAAATCCCTGGATGAGAGATAGCCAAAACAACGGGGTCGCCAGCTTGAACGTTGACCCAAGGGCCAACGCCGATCGTGATGGCATATTGACCGGACCCCAAATAAATAAAATCTCGACCCACTTGGATCGCCGTATCAGAGCTCATGCCGGGACATTTCAACGTCATGGGATGAGATCCTTGCTCCTGAACAGCCATCGAATCGCGAACTGTGATCTTGGCGCCTTCGTTCAACATGCAGCCAGTATCGACGATCACCGGGTTTGGCGGCTCAACAACCTCGGCTTGTTCCAGGGCGCCTAACAGAACATCAGCTGCCGTTATGGTTTCCACTTCGTTTTGCAGAGCTGAAAACTTCGCCAGCTTCGTGTTGACCATTGTCAGCTTAATCAAGCCCGAGCTGTTGTTTCTGCGATCAATAAAGCAATTGCTACTTGCCGCGATCCAGCCGCCGATGATTTCCGACGCCGCCGCCTTCGAGGTCTGAACCATGTCCGCGCCAAAGTTGGCGAATTTCAGTTCGGCGATCGTGTCTAGGTCCATCAAAGTCTCTGGAATCCCCAGACCGAAACCAAGCGGAAGCGTGTCATAGGTGCCTCGCGAGGAAGTGGTGCCGCTGCTCTCGAGAATCGTTAGCATGTTTTTTTGAACAGTTAGAACATCTCCAACGGCTGCCTCGAGCGTCCATCCCTCCTTGATGATATCGACTCGTGGCGAAACGCCCACACCTCGAGCTGATAGTCTAATGGCGATCTTCGATGTGAACGTGTCAGCATCGACCACCGAATCCCAGCGAACAATTTCGGAGTTGTCGCCCTCACTCAAAACTCCAATGCCAGGAACGATCACGTCAAAATCTTGTGCCCCTTCACCAGCCAGCTTTTGAACAATCAAATACGGGAAATCATTTTTTGCATCGAGCTTTTCTTTGAATGGCACATTAACATAGGTTCCACGCCAGCTTTCATCCCACAGCTGGAGAGAACACGGCTGCAAAAAATAGGGGCCTTGAGCTGGCGAAACGCTGAAAAGGATTTGGGTTATCGTGACAGCTCCCCCCGAATCAGTAAAAAACAACCGGCCCCCGACGGCGCTCATGGGGTCGAAAAGATAATCAATGCCTTCGAATCGAAACTCCGGTAGGTCCGCCTGGACGGCCGACCGGATATCTTCTCCCAGTAATTGCAGATAAAGCGTGGGATCTATGAAATAGTTTTGCTGGGTCTGCGCCACCGAGGCTTTATAGGGGGAAATCGCCGAGCCAGCCGAAGATCCCGTGAAGGTGATCTCCAGCTCAACGGTCCCCGTCCCGTCATCATAGAAGCCTGGAAAGGGTGTGCCTGCCGGGTTCGTGGATGAAAACGGAAAATGAAGTCGATCGTCTTCCCACTTGACGCTATAGCCGATATCGTTTGCCAACAGCCGACACATCGGCAGACACTCAATACCCATCCCGATCGGGCCGGGTTTGGGTGGCTTGTCGATATATCCTCGCCAGATCTCTCGGGTGTAATCGCCGGTTCCAAATTGGCTATCGAGCACCCGACCGGAGCGATCGACGATCGATTCATAAAGAGTTACGAACCGCCCTCGCCAAATTAGGGGGCGAGCTTGAATCCATCGACTTTGAGAAACAGAGCTCAGCTCATGCTTGTAAGTGTAGCCGACCACACCACGAGTGCATCCGGTGAAGGCTGTTCCCGATACGCCAGTGTAGGTGATGTATTCGCGCCCGAAATAGATTGCGCCGCTTGCGTCAAAGCCGGTTGTGTCGGCGCTGATGGTCGTAGCTGTGGCAGTTGCATCAGCTGTCATCTCCGTTTGAAGCGTGGCCCGAGCGAAAATGGCATCCAAAAGCCCGGCTTCTTCCAGGTCTTTATAGGCAAGCGTGAAATTCACAGCTGCGCCGCGCCCGATTCCAGATGCGCGATCTGTCTCCATCGAAATGCGCGAGCTGTTATCGATTATCAGGCCCTTCGTGGTCGTTCTGCCGGCGGCTGCGGTTGCGATTGCATCGTCATCCACGCGAAGCGGCGTTTGCTCGGTGAAGGTGTACGGAATGCCTTCGATCATCAGATAATAGATCGAGGAATAGCCACGCTTGAATGCAAGGTTTAATGGTGTGGCCATCAGATTGCTCCCGCCAGGACAATAGACAGTTCCGCGTATTCTGCGGTTGGCCCGAGCCATTTGATGTCTTGAATTCCAAGAACGTGGCCCACCAGCTGGCCGTCAGGATCAGAGTCCGAAATAGGCGAAGACTCCCCCGCGTAAATCGTGATTTTCCCAGTAGATGCCCATCCGCCATCGAACGCGGCCAGGCTGTCCTTGTGCATGGTAAGCGTACACCGAAAGATTCGGTTGCCCCCAAAACGATATCCGTATCCTCGGCGGTGTCGAAAGATTTGCAGCTCTTGATCAGCTGCGATTTCAATTTCTTCCCAAACCGCGCCGATCAACCAAACCATCCCAGGCGGAACAACCCGCGAGCTCAAGCTGGTAAACGTTTCGATCACCGTGGGCTCTCGGTCAAACCCACAAATGTATCCCGTTTGATCGGCCCATTCACAGGCGACCGACGATCCCAAAGTCAGAGTACAAAGCCCCGTCGAAGTGGAAAAAGCGATAGCATGCCCGCCCGCTCCGATAGCCGTGTTCAAAAGACCGATCCACGCATCAGCTTGAACGTAATTTTCTGCCGCCGTGTAATCGACGCCATCAATTGTCATTTTTCTGGCACCTGGTAAACCAGTGTCTATCCAGGCGTAAACGAAGCCGTTGGGAGCTGATGCCGTAATCGTCATGATGCGACACCCGCCAAGCCGACCTTCAACATCGCATAATCAGCTAAAATCCCCGGCTTGGTCATTATCGCGCTTTCAACGATGTATCGCCCGAAGCCTCGACCGCCCATCCAAAAATCCATCGTGAACAGCTCGGTCGAATCCATCAGCGATTCGTGCAAATTGTAATTGTTAACCCACGTATCCAAAATCTCCAAATCTCCCTTTCCGCTTCCCCAAATCAAAGGAGTTGCTCCGCTGCCATCAGCTGCGGACACGCCATCTTCCTTCGCTCGATCGTGACCAGTAAAATTGATGGCGAGAGGATAGAAGCCATACTGATGAGGCCCAGTGCCGGTGACTGTTGTTCCAGTTGCCGATGTCGCTAGGGTGCATCGCGATTTTGTCGAAAGCGAACTCGCCAAAGTGAAGCTCACCGAATGCTGAATAGTCAGAATCCCCGATGTATCGACCCAGCCGTTCCAAACGCCACCGTGAACCAAGCGACACTCTTTCAAAAGCGCCAACCAAACGGATGCTGGAGAATCCACATCGGGCGTAACTGTCGCCACAGCTGCGCCAATAGTGACCGAAACAACGCCGGTCCAACCTGAGCTGACCTTGGCAAATCCTGGTATGGAGTCAGGTAATGGCATCAGAATGCGCTCGCCATTTGGCCCGTTTTGCTGATGGACCCGTTCGCTGCCGCAATCGCCCGAGCGATGCTTTGTTGCCCACCCATCACGATTCCGGAGTTGTAATTAACCACAACCTGCGCCTGACCGCCAGCCCCACCGGCTTCTCTCATTCTCTTGTCCTGTTCTCGTTGAGCCTTTTCTCCAGCTGCGCCGCCTGCCGATTTCCCGCCGCCACCGATAACACCGCCGGCGACCAAGCCGAACATCGCGGCAGCGGCAAAGTGTGAAGCCATTGCGGCTGCATTGGGGAAGGACGCGAAGGCTTGAGCTGTTTCCATTAAGGCCAAAACAGCCGCCTTTTCTTGCTCGCCTTCAATGAATGACGCCACCCCAGTCCCGATCATCCCGATCCCTTGTTCCACGGCAGCTGATTCTTTCATGGTTCCGTCGGTGACCTGGCCGATCATGCCTGCGAGGTTTCCCGTCATGGTCATGAGCTGCGAGGTTTGTTGGCTGAACTGACCCATAGCACTGGCCGATGCCGATAGAGCTGAGGCAAGATCGAAATACTTTTGCGCTTCGTTCTGACGCTTTTCATCCAAAACGACCTGCTTGCCAGCGATATCCAACAGCTCTAACTCGGTCTTAATCTGCTCCTGTTTTGCCTTGTTGGTTTCTGCGGCGAGCTGTAGCCGAAGCGCATCTCCCTTGAGCTTGAATCCGATCAGCTTTTTCTCGAGCTCGCTTTCCGTCAGCATCTGTTGAATTTTGAGCTTCCGAATTCCCTTTTCTTTTTCGGTGTCGACCACTTCTTGCGCTTTGACGCCTGCGGCTCCGGTAGACTCCGCAACACTCACAGCTTCGGTTTTTGCCTCGGCTGCGATCTGGCCCATTTCATAATTCAGCGTGTAGCGTTGTTGTTCAATTCCCAGGAGCTTGATCTGTCCCTTGATTGTTTCTCGGTTCGCCTTGTTCTTGGTCTCCTCGAGCTTTTGCTCCAGTTCGATTCTACTGATTTTGAACTGAAACAGTTTCGCTTCATGCTTATCGACCATTGTTGCCAGTTGGATTTTTGCTTCCGCCAACCATTTAGCAAGCTGGATTTGTTTCTTTGTCGCCCCCTTTGGGCCTTTTTCATTTTTTGCGAATTCACCCGTTCCAGCCATGAAGCGGTCGAGCATCTGATTCAACCCGTCCATCGTCTTTCCGACTTCGAACAATTGAAACAGAAACCCTTCGGCTCCTGCGGTTGCTTGCTCCCAGGCTTCTTGCTCCCATTTCGCGTGTTGCTTTATTGTCTGAACCAGATATCGCTCCTGATCGATTGCGTCCTGTATCAGAATTTTGGCTTTTTGCTTAAAACTAAGGAATTTCGGATATTCTTCCTGGAGTTGCCGCAAAAGAACAACCTCTCTCTCAAACTCGCGGTTCAAATGGAATTGTTGCGCTGTCACATCTTTGGCGCTTAGTTCGTAGGCTTTAATATCCTCATTCATTCGCTTCACTTGGTCGGCAAGTTCCTTCGCCCAATCACCACCACCAAGACCAATGAAGTCGAACGCATAGGAAACTCCGGTCACCCGGGCCAGCTCACTTCCGGCATCTGCGACGAAACCGACAACGTTGCCCACTTCATCCATCACGTAGCCGCCGAATTCGATCACATCGCTCGCGATCTCCTTGACCTTCATAATGGCGCTAACCGCAACCTCAACGACGGCGGCGATTTTATCGATCGCCACCGCCACAACATCCGCGATCGTTCCAAGGAGGTCGATTAGAACTGTAAACGCTGGAATCATCTTTAGTGTGATTCGCTTCAGCTTCATCATCACATCCGCCAGCTTCGCGTTCATTTGCATGGACGCCCGGGTTGCAGCTGGGATTTCTGCGTTTTGGCTGTTGAGCTGTCTTTGCGCCTCGCCAACCACAGCCAGCTTTTTCTCTTCTTCGGTTAACTCTTTGGTCGTTTTCCCAATGGATGCCGCATAGTTAGAGTAGACTTCGGTGGCGTTATAGGTGATTCCGAGGTTATCCAGGATCATCTTAGAATTTCGAGCCAAACCAGTTGCGAGGCTATCCATAGCGTGTTCGGTGGAGATCCCCATCCTGGCAGAGCTGGCCGTGACAGCCTTCAACAACTGCGGAGTGAGCTTCAACGGAACACCCATCGCTTTCAGCTTTGCCTCAGCCGATGCAAGTGACTCGAGAGAAAACAGATGTTCCGATGCTGCTTGCAGCTCACGAAGCCGGGTCTCGGTCGCTTTTATGTCTGGACCGAGAGATGCAAGCTTGCCCTCGAATGCCGCCGCATCGTCGATCGCGCTTTTCATCACCTTCAGAGCTGCTACCGCCGCCAGACCCATCATGGCGTTTTTCATCGTCGCCATTTTCTGAGTTGTTTTATTGAATCGCCTGCCTAGCCTTTTGAGCTTGAGACCGACGTTCTTGAAGCTTGTCTGAAGCCTGCCGGATACAGATTGCGCTTTTTCGGAGGCTCTGACCTGGGCTCGCAGCTGGTCGGTCAGGTCCTCCATCTCCTTGGTCACCTTTTTGACCACGGCAGAAGCCTCATCGATGGCTTTCAGTCTAATATCCAGTTGTTGCTCTGCCATCACTTAGACCTTTTCATTTCGTTCGCGAGCTTCTGATTCCGGATTTCTTTCAGTGCTCCAAGCAAGTCTACCACCCAAGCGGCATATTCGTCAGGCCAACCAGAAATAGATCCCATCTCCATCTGATTCTCGAGGGTCAGAACGAACATCAGGCTGAAATCGTCCATTGCCACTCGAATCGGGCAGCTGGAGAATTCGCGCCGCAAATAGGTTCCCGCCTTGCTATCGCAAACCGATCGATCGCCGGAGCAACCACTTGTGTCGCCGCTCGCGCATTCCAGGCCGTGAATCTTGGAGAGCAGGTCCCTCCAAACAATCACCCTTATTTTTTGCCGCCTAAAGGGTCCGTCTTTACACTGCTTTGGTCGGAAATCCATGCGGCCAAAAGCATAACCACTTCAGGATTGCACGATAGAAGCAGATCTGTGATTTGCTCATGGCTCTCGTAAACCTTCGGCTTTCCGTCCTCGGTCCAGCTCTCCACTTTGCAAATCGCCTTCTCGGCAGCTGTAAAAAGCGCCTGGGTTTGCGACAGAGATGCGGCTTCCGCCATCTGCATGCGCTCCCGAGAATTCAAAAGCCGCACGGTAAACACGGTGGGCTTTTCTTCTCCAGTCAGCTCAGCTTCGGATAGCAATAGAACCTTGCCATCCTTTTTGTCTTTTTTCGAAGCCTTGACCGAGCTGTCATTCGAAAACACAACTCGAGCCCGCTCCTTAAGCGAGATCATTTTTAGCATAGGCGCCTCCCAACCGGGAGAATGCCTAATTATCGCGCATTTTGCAAGTTACAACCACGCAACTCGAAACGCCTTGTTTCCCGCTTCATCCGACGCCGCATCGCTTGTGTACTTCGCTGTCACGATCGCGTTGTTGGTGGCGATCACTCCATCGTTGTCTCCGATCGTTTCCATTTCAGAAACAACGGCATTCGGCACCAAAATCGAAAAGCTTTGACCTGGCGATGACGCTAGATCCAGCTGAATCGCACCAAGAACCTGGCCGGGTGATTTCAGACTGAAATTGTTGTCGGTCGGCAGTAGAAGCGTTCCAGTTACCACGCGGTTGGTGGAGACAAACTCGGCGAGACCTTGGCTTTTCGAGAGCTGTGGGATCTCGGCGACCGAGTTTTCGATCGTGAATTCTCCGCTGAACGCGGGGGTTCCACCGGCAGCTGTAATAAACCTGGCCCCATTCACGCCAAGAAGTGGGTTGAGCTGGGTATAGCTGTAGGTGAAAGAATCAGTCAAACCAGATCCCGTGATATCCCAACCGCCAGCTGAAACCTCGCAGCTCAGCTTGGGTTGTTCCTTCGGGTTGATCGTAATCGTGGCTGATGTGACAACACAATCAAAAAGCCGAATTGTTGCGCCGTTCCCGGTGGCTCCGGCTACGCTTGGGCCTTGATAGAAGATCGTCAAGGGGCTGACTGGCGCTTTGGTCAAATATGCCGTTGCACTTCCCCAGGTTGTCGATCCCGTGGGATCGTTCGACAAGCTCTTGACCATCGTGATGTCGGTCCCGGTCGCGTTTTGAACCCAACCAGCGGAGTAGACCGAAGATCCCAAGTCATAGAGCTGGGCGTTTCCGATCCAGCCTGCGCTTAGAGATGAATTCGTGGGCGTTTCCGCAGTTCCGCCGGTTGCATCGGTGGAATAACCGGTAGCAACAAGACCGCCGAGAGCTGACTTCAATAAAAGCATTTCGGGGTTTACGGTGATCAACGGATCTGCCGCCGGGGTGCTTCCCGAAGTGTTCCACCCGTGAAGAACCATCGACAGAGAAAACGTTGCTCGCTTCGCGCCACCGACAACCGTATCCGCGTGAAAGTTGCCTTTCATGGACTCTTGTACCAACGCTTCCTGTTCCGTGGTGGGATAAGTGAGTTCGCATTCCACGGTGCCCGTATCAGCGATCGGCACGCTTTCAGCGGTTCCCCAGGCTGATTGACTTACGACGGCGACCCGACCGATTCTTGATTCCATGTAATTGCCAGCCATTTCAAACTCCCGCAGTTAATCTGTATGTGGTGGTTAAGGAAATACTACCAACGATTTGCCCATCTGTCAGAGTTAGATCAGCTGGGCCAACCATGATCAGTTGAATTTCGAGGCTATCGCGAGCGAGCGCCTCCAACTTTTGACTGATTCGTTCGGTGTCTAACATGATTCGATCTTGAATCCCTGGCACATCGGTATAGAAGACATTCAGAGTCCAGGCGCATTCGTAAAGGTCGTTCACGAATATTCGCTTTGCTCGCAGTGGCGGATCGACCACATCAACCGTGAAAACACGATCTCGGGCCATTGCAACCTCTCGCAAACCCGGCTCCAGGTATTTGAAAACATCCGTTGATGATGCCTTCGAATCTACCGCCGTGGCTTCTACGGCTGCAACAATGGCATCTCTGACTTCATCAGCTCTCATTGCCTTACAGCTCTAACGGTGAACGGCTTTCGAACTTCGTCCAGTTCCACCGAATTGTCATCGTTTTCGTCGATCCACATCAAGCCGCGAACCGTTTCCGCGATTGCCTGGGTCAGTCCGCGGTGGGTTTGATCGATGTACAGGTTCAGATCGTCCGTTCCCTGAAACAGCCCATCCAACGCGAGCTCGAGGCGAAGAGCATAAAGCCCAGCTGAGATTTGAAAAGCTTCTGGGTCGCCCATTAGATCGGGATAGGCCCCGACATTTCGAACCATCAGCTTGACCTTGTTCGATGCTCTTTTCGCGATTTGCTCGAAATAGCCAGCATCTCGACCAACCGACCAGCTGGGAAAGTTCGCCGTGATGTAGCGTTTCGCCTGATAGGCGGGCATCGCCGGGGCAAATTGACATCTCACAACATGAACGCACTGTCGAAGCTTTTCTGATGTGCTCCCGTCCGCATAAGTAAGCAGCCATAAGGCGCTGTAATTTCTGCCGCGATCTTGAGTGTTGGCAGCTGTCAAAGCGTAGGAAATCTCAAGCGGATAGATGTTGTCGCCGGTTTCAAGCGTTCCAGGTGGCGGCTCCACGAGAGTGATGGTTGTGCCATCAACCTCGGAAATACAGAGCCGAGAGCCCTTCGAGTCTGCGCTGTCCATCCAAACCACATCGCCTGGGTTTAGGTTTGAGGCATCATAGACCACAAAAACGGTCTGCGATGTCACCGAGCTGATGTTGGCAACCCAGCTCGCCACCGTTGCAGACCCCGATGCCACGGGGTTATCGCCGTCGGTTGGTTTGTAAAACTGAACGCTCGCCGCAGTCACTCTTTTTGGGGGCAGGAATTTCAGAGATACCGCAGTGTCTTCCAAGAGATCGACAGCCATTTTTTACCTCCAAAAAAAAAGGGGGGATTTCTCCCCCCTCTCACCTATCACGGAAAGGACTTTCTTAAACGCTCGAGCCCACCACCCCATCTGGTTGGGGGCCCAAGCCGGTTGCCAGGGCAAAATCGACGGCGATTTTCAGCTGGCGATTATCCTGGTCTTCTCGAATGGTGTACATTGGGGCCGAACGCTCCCAGAGCTGATACGGCGATTCCTCGGTAACACCAGTGCAAAGAAACCAATCGTCGGTGTCGGAGAGAAGCGGAGACACAACCAGAGATATTCGCCTTCCAGCGAACATGTTGATCTGATTGTCGGCGCCACTAAGCGATGATCCCAGAACTTCAATCGCCGTTTCTTCAAGGGCGGGGGGAACAATCAACACAAGCGGAAGATCCGCGAAATTGGTAAACTGACCCTGGAAATTTGGGAAAAGTCGCATGGCGGATAATGCAGCCGCGAGAGCCGACCGATCCAACGCGGTACTTAGGGCGTTCCCGCCAACACTTCGAACCGAGCCACTTTCAATCTTGTGATTGGCAGAGCACAAATTCTCACCGTCCACAATGGTTGTGGTGAACGATGCCGCCACGCTGGCGAATGCCAGCTGTTGGTACTTGTAGCCAACCGCCTGACCGAGTTTCCGACTCGTTTTCTCAACGATTCCGGGGACATCCATAATGTCATATTTTGGCAGCTTCACGTTCACGCCGTACCCTTGATAGGAAAGCGACAATCCGTTCGTGCCAGGACTGCTAATCGACGCCGGTGTAATGTCTGCCGAACCGTCCCAGTCTGGGATGTTGCCGATGCCGGTTAGGGCCGCTATTTGCAACTTCCCGGCATTTTCTTGATGGTAGTTCGTAAAGAGCCGATAATCGTCATTTATGAGGTTAATTCCCTCAAAAAAAGACCTGACGGCCGTGGTTTTGACATTTGTGGTGGCGAGATCGGCCATTTTTGTTTCTCCTTGAGGGTTCAGAGACTAGGCTACCGCAAAACTTTCGCTTTGTCAGACCTAGCGGGTTCGATGATCGATTTCGAGCTCACCTTCGATTCGCGAGAGGTGTCCACCGAAATCTTTTTTCATCAACTTGAACCGTTGAGCAATCTTTCTTTTGCGATCTTGTAGGCGCCACTCTCGAATCTCGGGAGGGCAGCACAAATACAATCTGTTCTCGCCATCTGACTCGAAGCCCATGCATCGAACCATCGCCGCCACTTCTTCACACTTAAAATATCCCTGTGACAGCATGAGAGCTGACACCTCTCGATGATATGGCACGGACTTATTGAATCGAACAAAGTGCCAGTCCTTCATCGACTCGGGCACGTTAACCCAATGCCCAACACCGTGCTGCTCGCCAGTCTCAAACGCCTGGATGTGCTTATTCAGCTTCGCGACAGCTTTAGCCCGAAGCTCTTTGGTGTCCGGTGTTTTTCCAGCTGCGGTTTTCGTAGCCATTATTTCCCTGCCAATCTCTGGAGTGTTCGAATCATCAGATCTTTGCCAAACGTGCCATGCTCCGATCCCTTAAAGTCTGCGGCGATCGACTCGATGTCGATCTCGCTCGCCTCTTGTTTCACAAAAAGACGTTCGTTCGCTTCTTGATTGCGCCATTCATCGATCACAACCTTCCCCTCGGGGGTTTCCACATCTACATCGGGCGACAGCTGCAAAATATGTTCGTCGCTCATAATCTCGGTGTTTATCCCGAGGCGCTTCAAATAAACGAGTCGCTCCTTTTTCAGAGCTCGATCCACCAGCTCTGCATAGCGGTCTTGCGACAGCTCACGCTTTGCCGGTGGGCTTTCTTCTGGCTTCGTCTTTTGAATCGGAGGCTCCGCCTTCATCTCGGGCGGCGCCTGTGGAATGGGCGGCGGTTTCACATCCGACACAACATCTGGCGCGACAACTGGTTCCACCAATGCTGGCGCAGCTGTAGAATCCGATGCAAACTTGAGAACGGCTTGATCGGTTTGCACTATGTTCGATGTGTCGTTTGTCGCTTCCGCCACTGAGGCGGATTCTGTTTCACTCAATTTGATGCCTCATATTTTCGATTCGCCGCACCATCGGCAACGACTTCGCAAATTTCTCCCTGGTCGGATATTACTCGGAATTCGAAGTTCTTGACAAGCTTTGCCGCTTCGGTTTTTGGAACTCGCATCTTTCGAACGGTCGCGCCGTATGCCCTGGTTGGGTTCGCGGGGAACGGTTCTTCCTTCTTTGGAGCTGCTTTTTTCTTGGTGGTTTTTTTCTCTTTTCCGCTCATTTGAGCCTCCTATGAAAGTTGGGGGTCTGATGTGCCGGTGCCTTGCCCAGCCTTTGCCATAATTTTCTTTATCTGCCGATCGAAGCTTTTTTTCTTTTTCTGTAGCTTCACATCGAGCTGCTTAATTTTGAAACCGCGTCTTTGTGCATTCAAATCTTCCAAGACCGCAGAGCCAACGAATTCGCTCATTAAATCCAAATACAATTTCGCCTCCTTGTTGTTGAAGGCGAGCAAATCCTGTCCTTCGCGCTTCGCGCTTCCCTTTGCCTTTGCTCGGTTCTGCATCTTCTGAAGAGACGGCGATTTAACACCTAAATCATCTTTTTCTTTCTGCTTCGTTAAAAACGCTCGGGTGACCTTCATTCGTGGCGAAGATCCCGCGAAATGCACCCGAATCCAACCGGGAGCCATCGCTTTTGCCTGAAGCCCCTTCCACATCCCGCCAGAGGCAAAGAAGTTCTTGAAGGGTGGCAACTTGCGCGACAGCTGATAATCGTATCGGCTGGCGTACCAGGCGTATGGGTTTCTCGCCTTATGAGCTCGAGCCAGCCGCCCTTTGCGTGGCTGAGGATACCAAGGTGGCACTGCGATTTTGCTGGTCTTGTTGTATTGCGAAAACTTCCCGCCACTCGCGTTGATGCCTTTAGTCATCACCCGATGCTTGATCGCCATCGTAACTGTGGTGGCTACCTTCATCAGCTGCGCCGTGCTTTTCAGCATATCTTCGTTCCACAGCTTCAGGCGGTCGCGGGTGCCTCCCTTGCCATCGCTCTGATAGCCCTCCCACCGAGTCCTTATTTGTGGCGCAATCATAGAACCGACAATTCACGCTCGGATTCAGGCGTTCGACCTTGAGCCACCCTTTCGTCCGGCTCCAAGATCTCAAGCGTTTCCCGCGTTTCCTCAAGGTTCAGTCGCACCTGCTCTCGGGCTTCTTCCATCGAGATGCCGCTTCGTTTTGCCAAAATCTGAGCTGCGGTCAAGGTGCCATCGTGAATCTGCATTCTCTCGGCTTGAGCTGTATGCAGAACGTCCACGGGAATCGCCGGCTCGAAGTATTCAACTTCCACCCGAGCAAATGGATAAATCACCTGGCCGTTGCCTCGCAGCTCGTTGATCCAGCCACGAATAAACTCCCATGCCTTGTTCTCGGCATCTTCGAACATGATGACAAATCGCTGTCGTTCAGCTTCGCGATCGATCAGATCAACCTGTTTCGCAATGGCTGACACAGATGCGGTCTTCAAAAAAGTCTGAGGGTTCAGACCCAGGTGGGCCAGCATCGTGTTCATGTATTCGATGAGGTTCTCGAGGTTGTCTTTCAGAGGCGGTTTGCCACCCACATAATTGAAGCTCTGATCTTCCATTAAGCCGATGATCGACTCTGGGCCAACCTCGAGAGATTCGGCTTGTTGTTGGGTCATATTCGTCATTACGCCCTGCATGTATCCCTGAAGCCGCGCGATCTGACCTAGATCGGTGAAGCCAAGCGAAATCGCCCGCTGAGCTGCAAGCAAATCATCATCGGTTGGAGCTGTCCACTCGCCAGGCTTCGGCTCAGTTCCCCGAAGATAGATCGCGGGGATTCTCCCGAGTGGATTGCTTTTGTCTGCGAACCAAAGGCCCTGACCAATCAAAGATTGATCCGGCGCATCCTCCCAATAAGCTTGCGTCTCGGTTATCACAGCTACGCCATAGTTGATCATTCCCGTGGTCGCATCCGTATGAACTGGCAGCTTCAACCAAACTCGCTCCACGTCAAGCATGTCGAGAGACATCGCTTGTCCCTTTTTCATCTGAAAACGAGTGTGATGCGGCGGAATTATGACAGGTTGCACCCCCTGAAAATCCCGCTTAACCACCGGGAAAAAGAACATACAAGCGTTGTTCAAAGCCACCAGGTTCTCTTGCAGAGTACGCATCTTGAGATCTAGGTCGAGAGCTCGATAGATGTCCCGAATTCTGTCTTGCATTTCTGGCGTGATCGCCTCGCCGATAAACTCTCGGTTTGGTCTTTTGCGATAAAGTGTCGCGAGCTCGCGGGCCACTCGCCAAACAAATGGCACGGGCCGCAAGGTATGTGATGACCAGGTTCGCGGGTAAAGCATCTTGAGCTGCTCCAAAGTGTCTTCGTGATTTCGACGAAGATACTTATTCAGAGCCTCAACGTTTTGCTCCCATGCGGTTCTATCGATGACGGCGAGGGTATCGGAAAAAATCCACTGCATCTTGAGAGCCTACCATGAAAGGATTCCGTTTGTCAGAGGCAAGTGCAACACAGAGCATTCGAGCGGAATCCATTGCGTGGTCCGTTACGTTGTCTTTGAACGGCTCATCGGTAATCAAGCCCTCTCGGTCAACACGCCATCGATAATTGTAGAATGAATGCATCAGAGATCTGGGAACCTTCTCGTTTTGAGCGAGATGCGCGGCAACGAAGAACCGAGGGGTTCCCACGATGGGATCCAACAAAGCTCGAACGGTTTCCACGCCTGCCAAAACGCTCTGCTCCTTTCGTGACTTCATCCGCACAACCTTGGTCCGCGGAAACTCGTGAATCAAAAATGACATCATGTCTCTGATCGCTCGGTCTCCCACGGCGCAGCTGGGATCTTTCCCCAACTTTTTACAGCGGTTGATAATTATCTGCTTCTGTAAGCCAATCGGAACCTCGTTGTCATGAAATTCATCGAATACGGTAAAGCTTTCGTCGGGATGCTCCTGGACCCACATAAAATATGGGTGAGCATATCCCCAGTCGCAGCTGATGTGGTACGGCAGCGAACGATCGTAAGCCCACGGTCGAACGTGATCTGCCTTGTTGAATTCTGGGAAAACCAGGTTGTCTGGCTGTAAAATCATCCCCTCCACTTCCTCGGCGAACGATCGCTTGCTATGACCTGATTTCAAGCTGTCGATAAAACCAGGCGGCAGATGCGGGTTGGCTGAAGTCGGCGCGCGAGCTGCCCACCAGTCTGGCTTTTCGAGCTCATCCATTCTCTTCTGATGATAAAGTCGTGGGATTCCCCGATAGCCTTTCGGCGTGGTTGTGTGATGAATTTGATGAACGTAGGCTTTGGTTTCACGCAACCGCCCGTTCACGGTGTTGTGAACGTAGAGGGGATCCGATCCAACCATCGCTTCCGTCTCATCAATTGCGGCATGGCTCAACGTCCAGCCGCGGCATGAATCGATTCGACTCGCAGAGCGCCAGAAACAAGATCCGCCGCCCACCAGGTCAGCTCGAGCCATCGATCGCGAATACGATCTTTCGATTGGGCAGCCGATTCGGGCCATCGCGTCCACAGCTTCCTCCCACGCGGGCCGCAGAACATGACAGACAGCATCGAACGTGGGAGCGAAGAACGCGGATGAACAGCCTGGATTCAAGATGGTCAGAATCAACATCTCCATCACGCTGAAATACGTTTTTCCGCTTCCGACGCCACCCAAAAGCAACTTGTGTCTCGCGCCGCTTCGGTGGGCTCGCAGCTGATGCGGCAGCGGTTGATATCCCGTCGCCGCGCAAATGAGGCGCAAAACAGCCATTCGGTCTTTTCGCTTCCCAGCCCAATGCCGAAATTCTTCCCAGCTCATCGTCCCTTTTCCAGGTCGAACGCTATTCATCCCCAGGTCTGCCTTGGGGCCGATTTTGCTTGGGCCGCTCATCGTGGCATCAGCTCATCGCCAAGATCTGGCGCGGTCTTGTCGAACAGATTAGCTGGGATCAAGAAGTGTTGGTTTGACAGCTCTGTTGGCGGGTTGGCTTCGGCGATCCGATAAAGCAGGTTTAGGAAGCTGGTCACCCGCCCGACATCTGGCCCGTGCTCTGCCTCGAGCTCGCGTCGAAGCAGAAGGGTGGTCATGCCCACGATGTCACCGAACCCGACAGCTCCGTTGTCGGCGATCTGGTTCAAGAGATTTTGAAATTCTTCATGAGCATGCGTGTTCCGTGCAATCTCCATTTCTGCTTTGACCGCCTGAAACCGCGTAAGCCTGATTCGCTCCTTGGTCAATTCTTCTTGCGCGGACTGCAACCGAAGCTTTTGTGCCTCGAGGTTGAGCTGCATCGCCTTAGCTGATCGGTTCCCGTAGATATTCAGGAGCAGCTCATCAGCTCGATTCCCCACCGAGTCCTCGCGCTGGGATCGCTTCTTGAGTCGATCGACGGCGGCACAAATCTCTGCCTCGATTGCGCCTTTATCGTCTAAATATCCCTGGGCATACTTCCCGAGTTCGCGAAGGTATTTCGCAGCTGTACGATCATGAACGCCATACTTGGCTGTGATGACCCGATAAACCTCGGCAACTGGAACGCCTTTCCGCAAAAGCCCCGCGATGAATCGCAGCCGTTCGCTTTTGATCGCAGCTCGCCGGGTGTCGATCTTCTTTCCCTTGTTCGTTGGTGGACTCAACGTTTACTCCGCATTTTGGATCCCCCTGGTACCGTTATCAGCTGCGCCGCCCTTTCTCGCTCGAGAGCTGGCCCAACGTATTCGAAAACCGCGCATGGGCGGCAGACACCTTTGTGCCGCCTAAACTTGTCTTGCTTTCGGTTCATGTTTGCCAGCGGTGTTCGCACCATCTTCCAGCTCTTCGATTTTGCCAGCGACCGAATGAAACTTGGGTGCGCCGGGTAATGATGCAGCCGATAGCCAAGCGCCTTGTATCCAGCGCCTATTGTGTCGTTCAAAATGAAAGTTAGCCCTAGACCTTGCCAGTCTGGGAGCGTAACCGTCCTGGAGATTCCCACCAGGTTTCGCGTTCGCGGGTGGGGCCGATACAGAATGCCGGTGAACGCCACCGGGTGTTTTGTCCCTTCTACGAACAACGCATAACATCTTGCCGCCTTGTTCATTTCTGCGCTCAAATAGTGATAGGGAGCGAACAGCTGCCAATGCTCATAACCGACTCGCTTGACCCATCCTTTAAGGGTTGGGCGTTGTTGAACCGACCTCCTTTCGAAAGCCATCGTTGCCGGCTCGAGCACCCAATCCGGCTGAAGCCAATCGACGATATCGAAATGGCAGCTGACGGCGACGAACTTTCGATTGTTTCGCCGCGTCCATTTTTGAACAGCATGAGAAGCGATTCGAGCAACCTGTCGATCGACAACGCTTGAAAACTCATCGACCACCACCGGGTCCGACAGCTCAAGCATTCGCCTGGCGAGATCAACCCGAAACCGTTCTCCATTCGAGAGAACCCGGTGAGCCCGAAGCCATGCCGGGATTGTGTTGAAGCCTACAGCTCCACAAATCTTTGCGATTTGCTCCACCGTCAGATTGTCGGCGAAGTCATCTATAACGCTGTCTTGGTCCCAGCGCAGATCTTGAAACTCACCGAACAATTGCCGGGCAACCGTGGTCTTGCCGCAACCACTTGGCCCGACGATAAGGCCGATGTTCCAGGCGAAGTCTTCAATGGGAACGCTCCCTTTCCACTTCAGCTTGCATGAGCTGTCGGCTGGCACATCGAACATCGATCGCACCTGGCGAGCTCGAATGCTGTTGGACAGTCCCGGCTCGATTACGAAATCAACGGTTGGCACTTGTATCCCTCCGTTTCAAGCTTTTGCATCAGCTCTGTCTGAGCTGCTTCATCGGGCACATCTACGATCACTCGGTATTCCAGGTTCTCGATAAAGTCCTCTTCATCGATGTCGGCCTCCACATCTCCGATCAGCTTCTTGAGCTCTGCATCAGAAAACCCGAGCGATCCCCAATCCTCATCTGGCATGTCCTGGATCATCTGCGCCAAGAACGCCTCATCCCAGTCTGCGATCTCAACCAATTTGTTGTCGGCGATCGCCAGCTTTTCGGCTTCATCTTTGGTTAGATTTAAGAATCGGACCGGGACTTTATCTAGGCCCAGCTGTCGAGCTGCTTTGACTCGAGTGTGGCCCGCTATGATCTGGGCATCCTCAGCTCGCGCGAGAATGGGCGCCCCAAACCCGAATCGCTGAATCGAATCCACGACCAGCTGAATGGCGCCATCGTTCTTCCGCGGGTTCTGATCCCACGGCGACAGCATATCAATGTCCACCCATTCAGCCGCGATGCCCCGTGGGTCTTCGGTTTTTTCACTCATTGGTCTTCTCCTTGATTAACTGTGCCTTTTGGCCTGCGGCGTCATTTACTCGAGGGTTATCGTGCCACGGCTTTAGATCGTCGAGTGACATCCATACAGCGGCAATCTCTGGTCCGGTTCGGTTTTCCATCTTTTGGTTCCTTGGTTTGGTTTGGTTCGGTCCGGTCCCCAATCCGCCGTGCGACTTTTGGGCCGACTTCGCCTGGAACATCGGCCTTATCGTCGGGCCAAGTGGTTGCGGCAAGACCACGATTGCCCGGCAATTGTTCGGTGAGTTTCAAGATCTGCGCTGGGACCAAG
>Ga0208449_1000360_pt1 | contig 34382 bp, 17 predicted proteins | sample MalvireepMed_s17_FD_184247 | JGI IMG/M metagenome (GOLD analysis project Ga0208449, IMG submission 184247) | Marine viral communities from the Global Malaspina Expedition - Malaspina viral metaG DeepMed_s17 (SPAdes) (version 2) | ecosystem: Environmental > Aquatic > Marine > Oceanic | place...
CCAACTAAATCATTGGGAACGCTCTACTAAAGAAGTCGATGGTACAACAGTTAATATATACTCAGAATACATACCAGTAGAAGATTATGTTTACCCTGATGGAAATAAACTATACCTTGGACAAGCCGTATCCAAATGGTCTGATCTAAAGTTTCCTCCAGATGCTAATGACTTAACAGCGCATAACGGAAGTGCAGATACTAAAGAAACAATAAGAATCCTATATCCGGATACAGGGAACCCATCAGGCAGAGGTAAGATTTATTACTTAAGTCAATCATACTTAAGTAGTACTCCAGGTTGGTATAGAGTTATCAATGATACGATTACACCCTATTTAGAGAAAGTCCGTACTCCTGACGAAATGAGCCTTATAGATCAAAATAGAATGCCTATGCAAATCTATTTAGATGAAGACAATAATCGGTGGTCTATAAGAAAAGTAAGGTGGGATGGTAGATCTTCTGGTTCTGCTAAAAGTAATCCTGGTCCATCCTTTTTTAAGGATAGTGAAAAGAAGGCTAAGCAAACTCCAATTAAGGCTATTTCTTATTATCGTGATAGGTTATTCCTTGCTTCTGAAGACGCTCTTGTATCTTCTAGACTTGGAGACTTTGATAACTTTTTTATTGATGATCCTGCAAATATTACTTTTAGAGATCCTCTTGACCTTAAAGTATCTTCTAATGTATATACACCTATTACATTCCTACAACCATTCAAAGACTTTCTATTCTTAGGAACATCGGGAGATACTCAATATGAACTTATGGGATCAGAGAATCAAATCTCTCCCCTAACAGCAGAGATTGCACCAACATCCTTCTTTCCTATGACAGAAGATATGTCTCCTCTGGTTATGAATAACAATCTATTCTTTTTTGCTAAGAATCGTTTGTATATTTATTTCCCATCCTTTGAAGCAACAGGACAACAGGCATTTGAGTTATCTCAACATGTACCAGAATATCTTCCAGATAATTATTGGACATCTACTGTCTCTACATCACATAATATGATATTTGCTGTAGCGGGAAGCTCGCCTAGCAATACTATTTTCTGCTACAGAAACCAAACCGCAGGAGATCAAATAGTTCAGAATGCTTTCTTTACCTTTACACTACATGAAGACATTAAGATACATTCTTTACAAGCTATAGGAGATTTTTTATATGCTATAGTTGAGCAACCACGAGGGGATGGAGATGTAATTGTACAGGTACATAAAATGTCTATTCTACCCGAAAAGGGAAGTATTCCCAGGCTAGATAATAGGAAATCATCATCTGTATTAAATTTAACATATGACTCTAGCACAAATGAAACATCTTTTGATATTGGTTTTTCACTAAGAACAATTAATCAAATCATAGGATTTACTGGTACGGGAGAAGAACCCACTATAGATGTAACAGTAGATCAAGGAAACTCTACAGATTCAACAACAAGATTAATTGCTATTGGTAACTACTCTAACCTAAATTCTTGTATCGCGGGAACGAAATTTACGGCATCTGTTATACTATCTACTATATTTGTAAGAGAAGAACAAAATAATATTATACCTGGAACACTAAACTTGCGGTATTGTGTAGTTCGCCATCATAATACTGGACCTTATACTGCCTCAATAGTACGAAAAAATAGGGCGAGTAAAGATTATACCTTTAACCACGAAACAGTAGATGCTATGGATGCTAATTTGAGCGATCCATTTTTTGAGGTTGATGGAGTATTTAAGTTTCCGCTTATGGGGTTTAGTGATGACCTATCTATAACTATATCATCGGACTATCCAAATCCGATGAACTTAACTAATATTGAACTAGCGGGGAAATTTAAACGTGTCCCGCATTTTTTAACAACATAGGAGGAAAGCTGTGGCTTATGATAACAACTCTGATAAGATAACATTTATATCAAAAACAGGCAGTGAGATTACATCCAATAACTATATAGTTGATATTTCGTCATTGCTTGACAGCACAACCCAGCTTGGAACATCTCTATCAGATCAGGATGAGTTTATGGTAGTAAGAAAGTTTGATGCAAGCTCCATATCTCCTTCTATTACCGCAGCTGAAGCATGGTCAGCATGGACTTTGCCAAATACTAATACTAGTGGAAGTACAATGTATTCCCTTAGTCAGTCAAATATTACATTTTCCCAGACAGCCGCAGACTATACTTGGACAACTACACATAGCGGTCGAGCTGCTGCTATAGTCCTGCCTGTAATTGCTGCAGCAGATACTATATACATATTAAGAAAAACATATAATATACAAAAGCTTATTAACTGGACTACTGGCTCTAAAATAACTAGCAGTAGCCTTAACTTATCTAGTGACCAGTTATTATTCTTAAGCCAAGAACTTATGACCCTATGGCATAATTTCCATACAATGAATCCAAGTGTTGGGCAGCCAGACGGAATATGCCCACTAAATTCAAGTGGTGTAATAGCTAGTACTTATTTAGGAGCAACAGCAAGTGTGGGTGACGGCATAGAAGGTGATGGCAGTGCTTCTTCCCCAATAAAAATAGACCTTGCGGGTACTGATGGTGATGCAAGTGGTTTAGCTTTTAGTAGTGGTGATCTTAAGGCTGATACTGTAGATAGTGTTACTTCAACAGATGTTTATAAGCCTCTATCGGCTAATCAAGGTAAACTATTACAAGATCAGATTACGGGTATAGGTACATCTATTGTTTATAAGGGTGCCCACAACTTGAATACGACTACTGAAACAGCTGCGGTTGGGACAGACTCTCCAACTGCAGGTTGGACAGTTACACAAAGTACAACTGGAGTAGCAGACGCTTCGTGGACAGGTCTATCTGGTAGTATTGCTGCTGGTACTGTTATTAGATTTGGTGGAACAAACTGGGAAGTAGTTTCAGCAACTACAGCAGTACTAGCTGATGGTAGTGTTGCACTTAATACAGCACAAAAAGCAGTTACCCAAGCACCCGATGAAGGCGATAAGACTGATGGGGAAGAGAAATCAGTAGCAACTGTAGAATATGTAGAAGATGCTATTGTTAATACTAAGCTATCAGAGCTTAGTGATGTTATCAAAAGCAATGCCACGGCAACCGTTACTATTACAGACGTTACTGAGCTCAACAATGGTGATAAGGTAAATCTAATTGCTGCTGACACCACTTCTCATGACTTCACAGTAGGTGATGTGGCTGGTGGTGGTACTTGGATTGCAGAGGTAGATAACGACACAAGTGCAACAAACCTCAAACTCCAGATAGACGCAAATGCAAAGTTTTCTGCTACGGTATCCGGGGCAGTTGTAACTATAACCCAAGCAACAGCAGGTGCTAATGGTAATACCGCAATTACTCTAACAGACAGTTTCACTGCTGGTATGACAAAAACAGACTTTACTGGCGGAGCAACTGGTACTGCACCTGTTGCAGGAAACCTAGTATACTATGATGGAGATACCTGGGAAACCGTAGCATTAAAGACTACTGTTCCTACGGGTACAGTTCTTACTACCGCTGATAATATAGCTGATCTAGCCGATGTTGGGACTACTTCACCTAGTTCATCGGAAGCGTTAGTATGGGATGGAGATTCGTGGGAGCCAACAGCTATAGCAGGTCTTACGTCCCTTATGGTTGTATGTGGAGGCGATGGAGATGGAACTGGCGATGAGTCTGACCATGTAGATGATGCTTTTAATGACTCTACTTTAGGACATCAGGGAGATCCTGGAAGTACTACGTTATCTTTGTGTGAATTTAGAGGCAGAACACATAAGATTGGAGACGGTGCTGATGTAGCTCAACCAGTAGAAATTCCATATAAACAAGATATAACTTATCGCAATGGTACGTTTAATTTTGACTTGTCCGATACATATGATCAATATGTAATAAGAACTAGGACAGATGCGACAACTTTATCTACAACTACTACTGCTGCTATTGAGTGGATGGCTAAAAAAATAATTGTTAGCGATGAAACAGGATTTTATGAAGGTGATTATATTCAACTTATCGCCGATACAGATGATCCTCGGTCTGTTATGTTTGACGATAATACAGATAAGTATTATGGTTTACTGATTACCAAGATTGTTGGAATACAACCTGATACTAATACTATAGTACTTGCAGATCCTGTACCCTTTGCAGCTGCAGCAGGAGTAACAGTATCCAGAACTGGGGCTACAAAAGATGCCGAAAATGGAAAGGCACAACTAAAGAATATTACGTTTGAAAACATAAAACTTAGGGATATACACCACGATGTAGTATATCTAGGATCTAGTCCAGTAGAAATGCTTGCCGTAAACGATACAACTGTTACTGTTGATTTACCTGCGGGTCATGATATGAGGGTAGGTGGAGTTATACGTCTTCAGGATGTTGATGCTTCTAATGGAGAGCTACTAGTGGGTGATCAATATGATACTATCAATAATCAATTTGCTATTACTGCTATAACAGATACTAATACTGCAACATTTACTTTAGCTAATAGTGGCGAATGTGGTGTTGATGGTAATGTAGGTGGTCTTTATCCGGTAATGCAGATAAGTTCACATAATGGTATCTTAATAGAATATGGACACAATATCGTATTTCGAAACTGTACCTTTGATGGCTTTAATAACTTTGCGGTAAACTTAGCAAGGTGTAAAAACGTACTTTTTGATAACTGTACATTCTTAAATACTAATGGGCTTGGTTTCTATGATGCAGCTATTCGTATATCAGAATGCGATGGCGTTACAATTCGTAATTGCACATTTGAAAACTGTTGTACATGTGTCTTAGTAGCTGCATCGGCTTCGTATTCTTCTAGAAATATACAAATAACAAATAACACTATGTCTTATACAGACTGCGGTGTATATATAGATGCTTATATACATGATAATTTTGACTTTAAAGATAATTACTGTACAGTTGTAGCTTTTAATCCAAATCGTATTCATCAAGGCAGACAGCTTACAACAAGTGTTAGAGCTATTATAGCCGCTGTATATAATAAATCAGCTATATATAGTTGTAATATTACAAACAATGTGTGCAGCAATCTAATAAGACAGCCAGTAGTTGGGTCATGGGAAGAAGATAAATTTTGGGGATGGGGAGATGGTATTGAATATAGTACCCAAGGGGGAAATCTCGCAGACGAACATATGTTGCCAGGACATGAATATGGATTTAGGATAGGGGTAAGTGCATATCAAGATAGCCTTATGGCAAGATATGTAGAAACTGTATACAGAGGCAGAACAGCTACATCTTCTTATAACATCAGTGATAATACAATAACAGCTCTTAAGGGAGCTATTGCTACTAAGATGTGGTGGAATCATACTAATAGTACTGAAGTGACAAGTGTAAGCGGTATACGGATTAATAATAATACTATTAGCTGGACACACATTGGTATTTCTTTTCTAGGTGCCCATACAAATAAGTTTGGTCATGGTCAGCATATACAAATTTTCGATGCTATGATAAGTCACAATCAAATTAACATGATATCTCATGTTATGTGGTCGGCTTCCGATGTATCTGGGTACTGGGGACACTTGCCAGGAAAATGGTGTAAACTTAATGTAGAAGAAGAGGGATATAGAGGAACCTTGATAACAGATGTTGATGGTCAATGGCATAACCAAAGCCCACAACGCCCTGTCGGATTATACTTTCACCAGGGTTTTGCCGATGAGGCTGGAACACCTACACAAGTTGATGATTTGAGAATTGTATTTAACGCATGTAGTGCTCGTAGTAATCATTTTACCGCAAGTCTGCATGAGAATGATGAGGTTGGCATTCTAATGGGTTCTGTAGGAGGAAACATGACTCTGTTTAACTCATTTGATATAATTTACAATACATTTATTGATCTCTATTACGGTATTATTGCCCGACCAAAAAGATCTGGAATTAATATGCTTTGGAATTTCTTTTATAGCAATAATACTTGGCGAACTAGCACTGGCTATGGTGCCTGGTCAGCTGACCATGACAATAAAGCAATATAACGTATAATGAATAAAATAAAAAAACTAAACAATATATTCCTTGAGACTTTACTCTTGGATTTAGATGATCCCCAAAAGTGTACACCTGGTTTATACCAAGTTATACGTGGGGTCATTAATGACAACAAAGAAATGTTAGACAGTATACCTAAAGAATCTTTAGACTTCTTAGAAGATAAGATGAAAGACAGTTTACCGTTTAAGAAAGCTATGGGAGAATAATTATGGGAATTTTTAGTGCTTTTCAACAGGCTGGGGTAATAGGAAAATTAAAGGCTTATAAAAACATAGGAGCCCCAAATACAAAAATGGGTGGTACTGTTTTTAAAGACTTTGGTAGAGGTATGGGTTTTCTTGGGCTTAGAGGTCTGGTTAAAAAAGGAAAAAAGGGGACTGGTAAGTTTAACCCTAAGTATATAAAATAAGGAGGTATTATAATGCCGGAAAGAACAGTAAAGACAACAGCACCTGGAGTAGAGAATCCATATGGAACCTATACTACTCTTTATGGGTCGCATCGTATGGGTGAAATGTATGCTAATGCAGCAAACGATTACTCAGTTAAAGGCGGTAGTAAGAAGAAAGCTACAACTAAGAAGACTAGTAAAAAGGAATATTAATATGGCAACATACAAGATAAAAAAAAGGACAATTACACCATCACCTAAGAAAAAACCTAAGATAAAAAAGAAGGTTATTAGGCGTAAGAAGATAAGAAGTTATTAATGGCAAAACGTAAGTGGATTCAAAAGGCTACAGCCAAAATGAAAAGAAAGGGTACAGTAGGATCTTTTAGCAGAGCAGCAAAGAAGGCAGGTATGTCTACTTCTGCATTTGCTACTAAAGTTCTTGCAAAGGGATCTAAGTATTCGGCTGCCATGAAAAAGAAAGCTAACTTTGCTAGGAATGTAAAGAAGAAATGAATATACCTAAAGAAATGATTGATGATTTTCGTAATCATCTATGGGCTTGCTTTAAATACTTGGGGTTGGGAGAACCTACACCCGCACAGTATGCTATGGCTGATGCTCTTCAGGGTGGTCCTACCGATATGCAGTTACAGGCTGGTCGAGGCTTTGGTAAGTCTGTGATTACAGCGTGTCTTGCATCTTGGTTCTTATTGAAAGATCCTAATACTACTATTATGGTAGTTTCTGCAACAGGTAATAAGGCTACTGAGTTTATCTCTATGACAAGAAAGATTCTTGATCTTGTGCCATATTGCGAGCACCTAAGACCCGGAGATCACACAACAGACAATGCCTTTGCATTCGATGTAGAGTGCCGTACTAAGATAGGGCAAGATAAGTCTTGTTTTGCTAGGGGTATAGGTTCTCAGATTACAGGTAGCCATGCTGAATATGTTATTGCTGATGATGTTGAAATCGAAGGCAACTGTGAGACAGCTAATGCTAGAGAAAAACTTATGACTAAGGTTTCTGAGTTTGAACAGATTCGTAATGTTGGTGGTAGGGTTATCTTCTTAGGTACACCACAGATTAAGGATAGTATATATAATCAACTATCTTCAGGATATGAGGTGACTAAGTTTCCAGCGGTTATGCCTAATAAAGACAATCCAATAGAAACAGAATGTGTAAATGAATGGGTATTACAGCTGGGAATAGAAGAGGGAGAGCCTACACAGCCAGAAAGATTTCCTAAAGATGTTCTATTAGAACGAATGGCTAAGATTGGACCAAAGCTCTTTGCCCTACACTATAAACTAGACACTTCCTTAGCTGACTTTGAGAAATTCCCACTAAGACTATCTGATCTTATTGTAATAGACGTACACCCAGACATGTGTCCTGAGAAAATCATATGGGCTAACTCTAAACCAATGCGTGGAGTTCCATCTTTTGGTTTAACAGGTGATGTTATCTTTGAACCCATGTGGATAGCAGATAAGTTCATTCCCTATACCCAAAGAGTAATGTATATAGACCCCTCGGGTAGAGGAGAGGACGAAACTGCCGTATGTATAGCATCTTTTGCTAATGGATACATCTATATTCATGAGTTGGTTGGATATATAGGTGGCTATGAGAAGAACATACTTAAAAAGATTTCTAGATTAGCCTATGAGTACAGTGTTAAGCTGGTTCGGGTAGAATCCAACTTCGGAGATGCTATGTTCTGTCAACTATTAGCTCCTATTATGACTGAGATATGTGGGTCTATAGCTATTGAAGACTTTAGAGCTTCAGGTCGTAAAGAACCTAGGATTATATCCTCTCTAGAACCCGTCATGTCTCAACACCGCCTAGTATTTGATAAGAAAGCTATATGCCAAGAGGAAACACAAAAACAAATTACAAGAATCTTTGATAAGCGTGGTGCTTTACCCCATGATGATAGGATAGACTGCCTAGCAGCTACTGTTAGCTACTGGGAAGGACTATTGGCTCTCGATGTAGATGTGATTATAGATAAGAATAGAGAAATAGCACGTAAAAATGTTATTGATACATGGCTTGATGATGATCGTAGGATGGGTATGTGGTCCGAGAAACTAAGCGGTGCCGTTATATTCCACAAGGACTGTAAGCCTGCGGATAAAAATAATAATAAATGGGCTAATAATAGACGTGGCCGTAGATGGGCCTAGGATTGGCTGTATGGGCTTCTTGGGTTTACCCAAGGATACCCCTAGTTAAACGAAGAACTGCCTTAGACAGGCTATATGACACCTTAAAAGGAGAACGAGTATGCCAATGATATGGATGATGGCTTTATCGGCAGGTCAAGCTTTTATGGGAGCTGGAGCCGCAAAAGCTGATGCCGCTGCAAAGAAGTTACAGTTTGAGGAACAGCGATTTAATGCTAGGATGCAGAACCAGATAAAGAATAGAGAAATAGCTAAGGTTAATGCTATTCAATGGATGAATAATAGAAAGATAGCAGAAGCAGCTAACCAAGAAAGAGCTGAGACCGACTTCTATTTACGCTATAATTTTAATAATGAAACAGGTGAGCTATCTAGAGAATATAAGCAAACTAATGACCAAATAATATCTGCATTATATGGTAAGGGTATTAGCCCAGACTCTGGTACAGCTAGAGCTATTATGAGATCTTCTATGTCTAGGATGACTGATGTATTTAAGGCTAGGGGTATTAATTTAGATATTGGATTAAGAAGTTCAAAACGAAAACAAGAGCAACAACTAGCAGGAAGAAACTTTGGTTATAATGCTCATATACCACTAATGCAACAAGAGTATAGAGGAGCAGATCCTAGCTCTGCATATAGTACAGCTCTTATGAGTGGTTTGGCTTCGACTGCTATATCAGGATTTGGTATGGCAGCACAAGCAGACTTTAATGCTGACTATTTAGCAGCGATTCAAGCAGGAGGTCCACCAACTGTATGATTAAAAAGAAACAAGAAGATATATTGAAAAGCTTAAGTGGACTGCAGGATAACGCTACTCCTAGTACAGATGATGTTATGGGAGATTATTGGGTTAATAGATCTGAAGAAATCTTAAAGAAAACTAATGGTATGGATCCTGTTGAAAGAGCATTAACATGGGATAGAGAAACTAAAGATTGGAGTGGTTGGTCAGCAAATAGAGAATACTACTGGAATACTAAGTACTCGATTAGTCCAGAGACAGATAAAGTAGCTAAACAATCTCATATTAATATAGAAACAAGTATAGTCTCACAAATGTCTAATGAAGAACGTGAGTACTACTTTAGAGATAATGCTTATAAACTACCGAACCATTTATTCAAACACTTAGAGCCAATCTATAATGTTACTGATGCAACGTTGACTAATAAGGGAATAGAGAGAGCTAGAATAAATCAAGGACTAGAGTTCACAGATCTATTAGGAAATAAGCAGAAGGAATTTAGTAAACTATCGCCAAACGTTTCTTCTGAGACACATGCAGAATCTATTAGACTAGCATATATGAATGGATACACAGAGTTTTCTGTTGATGATTCTGGATTTGTTGTTGTTCCAAGAGATGGTGAACCTTTTAGGGCTATTGATTTAGAAGACATAGCTGATATACCCGAAACAATTATATCTAAGGTAGACTTAACTCCAATAGCTATAAATGCTACTAATCAGGGGTTAGCATCTTCTAGGGAAGAACAATTAATATCCGAAAGACAAGCTCTAACAGGATTACGTATGAAGATTACAAGCCCAGCTTTGAAAGATGAACATAAAAAAAGTATATCTGTAGATTATGCTATAGATATAAGCGATAATCCTAGAGAAGATCTTAGTAAAGATATAAGAGATGTAATAAGAACAGATTTGGAAAGTGGCAAGATTCAGACAGGAAAAGAATTAGCTAATGCTTTATATTTATATCATAGAGATATCAGTAATATTATAGAGGAGCGACTGTAAATGGGACACCTTAAAGTAAACCAACCAATACCAACGGGAGTACTCTATAGTCCTACGTTTACTAAAGAACAAGCTATAGACTTTGGAGTAGAGTCTCCTATTGATTCTGGTGCTGAATGGTATAAAGCTTGGTCTGATGTCTTAGGTTTTGGGGCTGAGTATTGGAAGAATATAAAAGAGTTAGAGTTTGATAGACAGGTATTAAAAGTAAAAACAGATAGACGTTTAGCAGATGAAGAAATTGCACGAAAGAAAGAAGCAGAGAAAGAAGCAAGAGCAGAAGCTCTACTAGCTGTGGAAAGACAGAGAGTAGACTTGTTGCGGCGACAACTGTACTTTGATATACTAGGACCAAGTAGTAACGAAGCCGATGGATTATCTTACTTTGAGATTTACTTACAACGTGGAGGATTATTAGAGTGATAGAAAATAATAATACTTCGATAGAACACGATCCTATTAGAGCATCTAATGAAGATTTTTTAAGATTACTAGATATAGAAAATGAAAAAGAAAATATAGATTATATAAATAAACAAATTAGTAAAGAAACAGAAAAGATTCCTAAGGTTGAAAAGCTAGACGATCCCGATAACTTTGATATGCTTGCATATGTTGAAGAGAGAGATCCTGAAGCACACGCTAGTATTATGTTATCGGCTAATAATGATGGTTATGAAGATATTAATAGTATGGTTAATGCTGCACAAGATACTGCTATAGAAGATCTTAGAAGTATGGCTGATGCAAATATGTTTAAAGAACAGTATACTGAAGAACATAGTAAAGAGATGGATGAGTTTGGTTTGGTTTCAGATACCGAAGTAGATTCTCTGAATAGTAAAGAAACTATAACATCTATTGATGGAAAGCATGTTGTATCTCCTCCCTCTAATATCAAAGCACCTAAAGTTCATAAGGTACAACTAGCAATATTAGGAACAGAAAAGAAAAAAGCTGATAAATACTACGGTATTTCTGGCTTGCTTTATCAGGGGGCCGAGCTTTTATGGGAAGCTGGTAAAGATATAATAAGCGATGAGATTATAAATGGACTACAGAATAATATAGAACTTATGGGTACATCTAGTACCTCTTTTGAGGAAAATTATGCTGTAAAAAGACAAGCATTAATAAACATAGCTAAATTAATTGGAACATCTAAATTTCACCAAAAAGCATACGATAGATTAAATGAAGTATTTCCTGATATAAACTTTGAGAATACCGAAGAAGCGTATAAACTATTGAGATTTAAGGTACAATCTGCAGCACAAGAGTTGCTTATTGCCTATAGTGAACAAAGCAGTCCTGAAGGTAGATGGAATAAATTTGTTGTAGATATTGGACAAGCTCACTTTAGTGAGAAGATAGGATCCACATTAGATTTACATGAGTTTGTTGAAGATGTTATTAATGATACAGAATATAAAATATACTCTAGAACAGAACAGTCAAAGATTTTCTCTATGTATAAATCTTTGATGAATGAGAAAAAGAATTTCTTTACAGAGGAAAAGGAAAATACGTCACAAAGAAATAAGTTAACTATGACCGAAAATAGTATAGATGCTATAAATAGTGGTGGGAGGGCTGTTGTTGCCGCTAATACTTTCAACTTATCTACAATGCATTTCCTTGCTTGGGACCCCACAGATCTAGGTTTGGTGCAAAAAGGCGATCCATTAGCTACTGAAAGATACGAAAAAAGTTTAAGTACGTTTGAAAATGTGTTTATAGAAACTTTTAACATAACTATTCCTGGTGTTTTAGATGAGGATAATGAAAACTATTCACAGCAAAGGATAAATGCTTTGGGAAGGCTACATAATTTATTTGAGAAGGATGCACAAGGTGTGATACTTGGGATAAGAGATGATGCTATGGACGACGTAGTAGGATACACTACGCTTATATTGACCATGCTAGATATAGAAGATAAATCTAACCTCAGTGATGAAAATCCTTTGATAAAGGCTATTGCTGTTAATCTGCTAGATCACTTAAGAGTATTAGGAGATCCAAGTATTGATCCAATGCTGAATCCTGATGATGTTCCTAAGATACAGGGTGCTTTGGCGAGTGTAGTTATCTTTAAAGAAATATTTAAAGATCGAGATCCGGAACAGAAAAAGAAAATTGCAGATATACTAGGCATTGAAGATGAACAGTCACAGATATTGGAAACTATAAGCTGGGCTTTAGTAGAGTCGTTTAGTGGTGCAGCTCAAGGTACGGTAGGTAGGCTTACTTCTGTTATGAAATCAGATGATCCACTCGCTTTAAAGGAATTCTTGGGACAGCATTCTGTAGATTTAACTATAGTACAAAGTTTGTTAAATCTTCTAAATGCTTCAAGAGGGGAATCGCAGAATGTTAGCAGTCTTAGTAGATACTTTGAGACTGGTCCTGGTGGAGGAGCCTTTTTTGATGAAGATGTAGATTGGCTGGTAGCTAACTCTGGTAAGTATATAGGTGATCGTGCTTTCCTAAAGCGCGCTGATAATAAGCTACAATATTTTCGTCGCTCGAGAATCTCATTTCCAGCTAGAGATTCTGAAGCTCATAAAGGTTTTATGGACGAAATAAAAGAAAGTGGCATCTATAGTCCAAAACAAAAACAAGAATTGATAGTTTTGGGTGACAGCTTAGATGAGAATGCGAGACAGTTAGTGTATCTGATACATTTACAAACCTTATTAAGGTTTTCGAATGAAAAGGATAGAAATAAATTAGAACCCTTTAAAAGACTAGCCGTAATGTTACAAGCTTCCTCATTAAATTCTTATGATACAGGAATAGAAACTGTACATAGGTTACTAAATATAGGAGCTGAACATAGAATACTAACGGATGATGGTACAGCCCATAGTACTAATATAAGGAATATTGGCGGTGTAGATACTTCATTTGGATTTGATACGAATGATATGGACAGCTTTAGATTAGAAGGTGCTGCCGATATAAATGATAGTATTTCCAATGCTGTAGAGCATTGGGGTAATAATGGTATAAATATAAACAGAAGTGAAGGTAAGAGTTGGTGGGGTAAAATACAGGAGGGGATGGCCCAGAGTCCGATTGGGCTCAGACCCCCAAAAGAAGGGGACTATGGCTTTAATTTAGAACCACATATAAACCTTAGTATAAGAGAAGGAATGGATGCCTATGAAGCAGATAGGGATATTATGATGGATGAGAATAGAGAAAACATGAGTTATGCTAGATGGAAGGAGGCAGGATTTATTGATCAATTAGGTATTAATGAAGCCGATTGGAATGCTATGGTAGAGAGAGCTATAAAAAAAACATTTGATCCTGTTACACACAGGGCTAAAGAAGTAATAGCTTCTAATAGAGATAGCTTTACCTATGGAAGAGAACAAGCTTTGTTAAGTACATTCTACTATGTTTTACTAGAAGCACAAGAAAAAAATATGGCTAATGGCGATTATGCTTATAGGACTCTATTACCTGATCATATGAAACCAAGGGCTCAAGTAGGTGGAACTAATGCTTTTACTAAGGAGCAAACAGATTCTATGGAAGCTAGTAGAACAGCCCAAAAAGAAAGACTACTGAATAATCTTAATGATGATGCTCGAAACAAAATTATATCTATCTTGCAACAGTCAGAACTGGGACAAAAGAGAGACTATAGTTCTGCACCAGACGATACTTTGGTACTTCACTACTTTAAGTTCCGTCTAGATCCGGGTGCTCAAGCTATTGATTATAATAGTAATATGGCTCCTATATATGGATTTATAGATACGACTATAGAAGCAAGTAGAGATAGTGATTACTTAGTAATACAAGTAGAAGGAGGAGCACCTATACAAACTCCATGGTCTACTTCGCCATCGGGTTTTCGGGGAAAACAACACACGGGAGATTTCAGTGTTGACTATGCTAGTCCATCCTTATTGGAAGCTGGTATAAGAGATCAGCAAAGGAAGGATGTGGAATCTGTAGAACAATTTCTCCACTGGGCGGATACAGATCGATGGTCTTGGACTGAATCTATTGCTGGAATCCCATTATCATTAAATCCAAAGTATTGGTGGAAGACAGCTGAAGTTCAGTGGGATGTGGCAACAAGAACATATGGTGCGATATGGGATTATATTACAGATCCTTTCTATGCCTCACAGACACAAGAGGAAGTTGATGATTTGTTATCGAAAGACTCGTCTAGAAAAGGTACAGTAAAGAAGGCGAAGTGGATAATATCTGGAGAAGATGATACAGAAGATGATACAGAAGATGATACAGAAGATGATACACTTTTTAATGTATCATCAGAAAACGAGATGTATAAAATTCAAGCACTAGATAAAGCCAGAGAAGATGGTGCTTCTGATGAAGAGATTAATGATATAGCTACACAGTGGTATATGCCAGGTGGGGGCTTAGAACAAGCTATAAAAACCCTAGGAGATTACGAAGCGACTGGAAAGCCTTGGAAAGAGAAAGGCCGTGGTGGGTATCCTAGAGGAGATACAGTCGCCTTTATCAAGGAGTTCCTTGGCATGGATAAGGAAGATACAGATTTGTGGGATACTCTAAGAGTTAGTGCAACGGCACATATTCTCGCATTAAATCCCTTGATTGCAGCTTCAAAGAAGCTTGCAAGATCTTCAGAAGCGAGGGAGGCATTGAATAGAACAATAGCTACCATAAATAAAAAACTAGCGAGTGGTGGTACGTTAACAGAAAAAGAATCTAAAGTAATGCTAGATAGGATGAGAGAATGGTATAAATCACAGTCTAAGAAAGCACCGTCAAAGAAAGACTTATTAGAAAGAATAAGAAAAATGAAAGCTTTTAATCTGCTACAAAAACCGGGAAGAATGGCTATAGTTAAAAAAGCCTCTAGACTCTTAGGAAAATTTATACCACCCGTATCAATAGCTTTAATGATATGGGGATCTTATGATGAAGCACAAGAGATAGCAGATAAATTAACTAAAAACGAAATAGAAGCCTTACGTAATACGGAAAGGGATATAGAAATATATGGGGCTGATCCAGTAACGGCACATATTGTAAATCAACTAGCAACCTTTGCTCGTAGTCCTGGAACTAAATTTTAAGGAGATCATAATATATGGCTGACCCCCTATGGCACATAAAACCTATTGAACTAGATGTAACCGATCTAGATATCATGGAGTATACAGCAGTAATGCGCGAGAAGGCATGGAATGCCGTTAAAGATAATCCACTATCTTTGAACCGAGAAGAAGACTTTAATAATGCTAAGACATTCCTAGATATTGAATCTAATGAATGGGTAATGGGTGTAATGGAAAAGAATCTAGCATTCGAGAAGTCAATGCAACTGAGTTATGATAGAGGTATCTGGAGTAGAAATGTTTCTAATGATGTTGAGGTCTCTAGGCATATCTTAGCTGGGCGTGATATTTGGAAATATGGTGAGGATTCTGTCTTAGGTATATCAGAAAAAAATGAACAGAAGCTTAGAGAATGGGGTAAACTAAGTAAATGGAACTTTGTTTCTGGATTAACTAGCTGGAGAGCAGCACCAGGTATAGAATATGCTTATGATACTCCTGAGGAAATGTTCAGCCTTAAACAAGATGACTGGGATATCAAAGAAGCTCTAAAAGTATTAGAAAAAGATGAGATGTTATATGGTAAGTATATTAATGCTTTAGGTGGAGCAGCATATATAGAGCAAGCCGTCGAAGGTTCTAGGAACTCAATAGAATTTTGGTATAAACTAAACCTTGCTGTAACAAATAGAGCTATTGCTTATTCCGTAGAGATGCACAATAGATATGACAGTGGTCTTAATCAGTTATGGACAAAGAGTAAAAGCTTTGTAGTACATGGTATTCTAAATGATCCAGATATGGTAGCAAGTTTAGGTATATCAGCCGCACTATCAGCCGTAGGTGCCGGAGCTTTGGGCGGAGCTATAGCTATTGGTTCAACTGTTAAAAAAGCTACTGGAAAAATACAAGCACTGAATAGATTGAAAGCTATAGGTCATATGGCTAAGTGGCAACAAGGTGCTAAGTCTTTAATACACTATCTACCAGAAAATATTGGACCAACTATACTTAACAAAACTATATTCAAAGGTGTAGCCGCACAAAAGGGGATTACTTTAAGCAAGGTCGGTACATATACTACAGGTAACGTAGTAGAAGGATTTATCAGTGGTGGTTTAGCTGAAATCATGAACCAGTATCATAGAACAAGTACTGGAGTACAAGAAGAAGTAAACTGGGGTCATATACTAACTGAAGCAAAATGGGAAGCTGTGCTCTCTCCATTCATTAACCCAGTTATGGGTGGTCTTATGATGATACCACATACATTAGGATCACAAGCTTTATATGGTAGTCTTGGTGGAGTTGGGCAGAAGATGGCTGGTAAAGAACTTTATAATATGATCCAAGGTGCATTCAGTGGTAGATATGATATAGATGCTACTATGAAAAGCTTAACAGCTACAGTCAATCTAAGGGGTTTAATAACAGAAAAGACAGGTTTAGCTTTTCAAGATGATAATATCTTTGGAGATGAGTCAGTAGGAATACTATTGAATACAGTACTTAAGCATACTAACTTATCCGAACATGAACTAATAATAGAACTTACTAGGGCTGTAGAAAATATAGATACAGCAGTATATATTAAAGGTGGGGCTGGAGAAAAGACAATAAGCTTACCTGCATTATACACTAAGATATTTGAAAACTTAGCTACAACATTTGGTATAGCTGAAAAGTCTAAAGATAATTTCTCTGATACTATATCCTACTTAGCTATACAAGCACGTATAGCAGAAAGAGCTTCAGAGCTTGGTATAACAATACAAGAATATCAAGACCAGATGTTAGAAGATAATAACTTCTTTGATCTTGTTGATCCACGGTTAAAACAACGCTTAGAAAGTGAGTGGGTTGGTGATACTTCTTGGGAAGAAGCTAGTAATGAAGAGAAACTAGAAGCTGCTATTGAATTACAAAATACGGTAGTTGAAGAATCTCGAGAAAAACATGGAATACTATCTCAGAAATTAAGAATATCTGGTAGTAATCTTAAAGAAGCAACTAAAAGAGCTAAGGAACACTTAGGAGAAGAAGTTGATGAAGTAGTACAAGTAGAAACTATAGTTGAACCTGAGGAAATCGCACCAGTTGAGCCGGCTCCTCCTACAGGTACTGCAGAATTAGATTACTCTGGTGCTAAGGTTGGAGATACTATACAAGTTGTAGGTGTAGATGGCAAAAAGAGAAAGGCTACGGTTACGGCTGTTTCTGAAAAGGGAACCGTTATATTTATACTAGAGGGCGGTAAAAAAGAACACACGCTTGGTGATAGTAAGTTTTCACTGGAATCTGATCCTAGCCATCCAGGGTATACACTACAAGCTAGAGGATACGGACAAGTAGATGTTCCCGTTAAATCGTTGACAGACGCAGAACTTGAAACAGCTTTAGATGTACGTAGTAAGAATCCCGAATCGGCGACCAGAAATGTTGACACGGGTGCGGGGCAGCAGCACCAAGGCGATATAACTGCGATTAAGGCAGAGCAGAAAAGAAGAGCTAAGGTAGAGGATATTCGAGTTCCAGACGAGTTTACTAAAGAAGGTAGAGAAGATGTAGTCGCACCAGTTGAGTCTGAGCCTACTGGAAAAACTAGTGATATAGTTAATACAGCTGATAATAAAAAGGAAGCTGAAGAAACTCTAGAAAAACTAGAGAAAAATAAGAGAAAGTTTTTAGAGTCCAAACCTACTGATATGACCTCTAAGCAATATGAAGAAGAAATTACAACTATTGATGAAATAATTTTAGACTTGGGAAATAATATAGATACAGTTAGTGATATTTTAGCTGAGTGGGCTGAAGATTCTGGTATCGATGTAGGAACGATAGTTAAACTTAGTAACGAAATTAGAGAACTTAGTAAGCAAAAGAAAAAATTATCTAATGCTTTAGATGAAGAATTTTCAATAGAGTACAGAATAATCAAGTCTGACCTGCCTGGTATATATGGTATACTTGCAGTAGCTAATGAAGAAGCCAAGTCTGAAGAGAGAGAATACTTTAATAATGAAGATCTTACAGAGGATGATGTGGAACACTTGAATGCTTTAATAGAGATAATTCCAAATACAAGAAGAGGAAAGGGCTGGCTTAAGAAACTTAAGGGTCTATTAGATGGTAGCGAAACTTGGGATATCAAAAGAGCAAATAAATTCTATAGCTATTTGCAAGTTATGGAAAATGAGTCTATGGTGTCTATTAGAGAAAGTGAGGGATATAAAGCATGGTTTGATATTAAAACTAAGCTAATAAAAAAGATTGGAGAGGCATTTAGTGAAACTAATAAACAATACATTAAAGAATATATGGAAGGAAAGGGTGTATACATAACTCTAAGTGCTTGGCGAGAAGTAGGTAGAATGAAATCAGAGCTAAAAGAAAAACTTAGACAAGATAGAGAAAGCTTCGAAGAACTAATTACGGGAACTATAGACGAAGATACAGGAGAAGTCTTAATAGAAGGCTTTGTAAAAGAAGGCCAAGAAGAATCAGATGTAAAGATTACCTATGGTGATTTCTTTGGTTTCTTAGCTATGAATACTATTGTTGAACAGAACATAATACGACAAATGAATGATGAGTCTATAGATATAACTTATGGTACAGAGATAACTGTTAAGGAAGCAAGAATATTATTTGAAGCTTCGCAAGAAGAATCAAGAGATTCTATAAAGACTTTAGAACCCGGTTCTTTCAAGTATATGCCTAAGTTACCTAGAAATCTAAATAATCTTAAGGGTACGTCTTTAATGAATACTGATCATACTGAGTATATGTTTACAGATTTGAATGAAGAAGAACTATTGTCTGTGGATATAGACTATGTAGTACTAGGAAGAGAAATTACAGAAGAAGCTATATCATATATAGAACTATTATCGCAACTAGAGCAAATACAAGCCGTAGAAAAAGCTTATGGTCCAAATGGTGGGATATATAACGCAGCTATCTATGGTATTATGCCGAAGTATATGAAAGATAGGGGATTTGCTGCTTGGGATATATTCCGAGAAGCTATTATAGATAATGGTATCGTAAATAAAGATAGTGATGCTGCTACCTTACAGAGACATTCTGGTTCTATAGAGTACAGAATAAAAGGAAAGGAGGGTGCCTTAGCTATAATGCGTAGATGGGCTGTTAGAATCTCAGCTAGAAATGATGGTTGGTCATCGGCTATGCTTAGAACAGGTCTGGAAGCTAGATTAAACTCCTTACTAGAAACAGATAAACCTGATTCAGTTATACACCTAATTCATGCAGAAAAATTATTAGAGCAAATAGAGATAGCTGATGCTTTAGTGGCTAGACAGGCATTCTTAGACAAAGCTGATGGTGGTTATATATTAGATGTAGTAACAGAAACAGGGCGTGTGGGAGAAAAAACCACTAGTTTAGCTACATTCGAAACATCGGTAGCCTTGGCTATCAATGGACAAATTGAAGTTGTCTTAGCAAATGTAATAGAAGCTAGAATTTTTATGAGGGGGCTGGAAAAAAACTATCCTAATATCTTTGATGCTGACTTTAAGAAGATGACAGATGCACAGAAAGCAGAATACCTAAAAGATAACTTATCTAAGATTATATCAGAACATACCAGTGAACTATATAACGTAGGTTCTCTAGTAGATACAACTATTGAACGTCTTGGCAATGGAGAGATTACTAGACAATCAGCATCATCCCTAGGAAAAGCTTTAGTAGATGCATTAGATGTAACAAAACATATGCCTATGCGTAATCAGCTTGGACTACATCCAGACAAAGGTTTTCATAATGGAGACATTGTAGAAAAGGTATCTGGAGAATCCTTAATTCAACTAGCTCCAGGTATCAATGAGATAAATGAAGTTGCTCCTTTATCTCCTATAGCTTTAGCAAGACTATTGTCTCACTATAAAACTGGGAAACGTGTAGATGCTATATTAGCTAAGAAGAAGTTTACAAAAGCCGAAAAGGAAGCGATTGAAAAGTGGCGAGAAGAAATACTAGACGATCCTAATGTTGACAGAACTGGTATTACTTATCCTGTAACCTTGATGCCTAAAATAGTAGGAGCTAGTTTAAATGATCGGGTTATAAAAAGAAGTGAACTAAAAGATTTCTTAGCAGAGATGTTCTTAGGCTTACCTCACATAGGTACTACTGCTATCCATGATGCTATTATATATAAGAATAATACTATTATTAACTTTGCAGATGGTACATCTATGGGACAAGCAACATGGCTTTCACAGCTTACTGCTGGTTCTAAGATGCTTGTTCCGTTCAACCAAATAGGAATGATCCTAGCAATCGAAGCTACAGCTCCTGTTAACTTTAGTGGACTAACTCGTGCCTTGGTTAAACAATCACAACGAGTAATTAAAGCTTGGGAAGAAGAGCATGGAAAAGATGCTGTTGATGTTATGTTTGATAGTTCTGCTAGAGATGATAGAAACTTCAATGCTTTAGTTGGACTTAAGTTATTGTCTTTAGCTAGAGATCCTAGAGTTCCTAAGTTGATAAACCAGATTGAAAATGGTTTCATTAATGAGGAAGGTAAAAAAGTAACAGGAATTATAGAGGAACACTTTAATAATAAAAAGGAAGATTATTATATTGCTGGGGGTATCGGATCAAAGAATCATTTGTTTGATAAAAAGATTGCTGATGTCAATACATTCTTACAGGTATTCGAAGGCGTTAAAAATATTAACTCAATTAAGGAGTGGAATGCAGAAGTAGAAGCAGCCGAAGCTTCGGGAGATTCTAAAAGAATCAGCGAACTAAAAGCATTAAGAGAATTATTTAAGATTCCAACTATGCGTAAGGTTTATCAAGGCGGCTTTGGTGCATTCCAACAAGACTTTAATACAGCTCTGTTATCACAAGCACGTAAAGGTGTAACTGTTAATATGCCAGATGGTATAAAAGCTATCATAGCTATAGAAAATGAGTTTGGTGTAAAGTTTACAGAAGATGAAATAAATAACTACGGACGAGCAATAGTTAAGAAAGCATTAGGACAACAAGCATCTGTTATCGAAGTAGCACTAGGATTAAGTCCAGCATTATATGCAAAGGTTTTAGAACTTCTAGAGATGAACTCTAGCGATATGACTACACAGCAGTGGAAAGAAACACTAGAGATGGTATATGATAATCCTACTATAGGTGAGGATAACCCGCTATATCGTCTAGAAGCTCTAGAAAAACAAATGGATGGTATCATACAAAGATTAGCACAGAAAGATTTTGGTATAGATCCTAATACTAAACAGCCAACACCAGATGCTATTAAGCGTACTAGGAAGAAGTATCAGCCAAGAATAGATAGGGTTACTAAATTCATAAAGGAAACTTTAGAAAAAAAGGGATGGGATAGGATTCTACCCGATACTCCAGAATGGGAAACCCTAAAACTGATAATGATGGGGGTTGATATAGATACTAAGGAAGGAAGAGAAAAAGGAAGACAGCTTTATCGTTCTATGGGATACTTTAGAGCACTGAACATACACAACGCTAGTGCAAAGAAATTTAATGTTAAGCGTATGGGCGATCTTATGACTCTACTAGGTCTTGAGGAAATGTGGGATGAAGGTGACTGGGCTGGTATTAAAGATTACTTGATATATACTACAGCACTACCGTCATCAGGATCTACACGAACCTTTAGAGATACTGCAGGTCGTGGTATGAATGAACAGGGTATGTGGCTAGAGAGAGTAGCAGTAGAACCAGATAAGTGGGTTAATAAACTTGAAGAAGATATGCAAACCATAGCTGATAATAAGTATGGTAGTGATGTATCTAAGGTTACTCTAGAAGAAAGACAAGAGATATTCTTACACTATATGGAAGAGAAAGATAATAGAGATTCATTCGGTATGCTTGATATGGAGAATAATCCCTATGATTCTGTAGAGAACTTCGATGAACACTTAGAACAAATATTGACACAACACGAATTAATGCAATATGCTGAATTTGCTCCGCCACCATTTAAAGACTATAAAGCAGAAGATAATGATATGGACTTACTCCAATCCTTCTTCAAAGACTGGGATAGCGATTCCAAAGTTAGACCAGAACTTATTGAAAATCAGATAGCATTAGAAGAAAAGTACTTTGGTTCTAATAACCTAGTAGGTCTGTTGAATCTACGACAAGCTGTTCTTGGAGGTGTCTACAGTGAAGAAGTTGCTAGAGAAACTATGTCTCCTTTATTGCAGTACTCACCCAATGAGATTGATTATCATAGAGTAGCTAAGGATGGTCATGTGTTAACTGCTAATGAGCAACCAAGAGGACCCCTAGCACTACAAGCTCCATATAAACAACATTCATATTATCGACGAGGCGTTATTCGATTACAACGACTTGCTATTAAACAAGAAATCAAGGATGTGATAGGAGAGTACAAAGATCTATTAGCTATTGAGTCAGCTACTGATGAAGAAGCTATGATGCCGGATTCATTCTTAGGTTGGCCTATACCATGGAAGACCGAGAACTTACCAAGACCTTTACCTTTTGCTATAGAAGAAAATAGATTATTAACTGATACTGGAGAAGTTGGTCGCAGAGCTGTATCTATACGCAGAGAGATGCTTGCTTGGGCTGAACCTGTTGGTTTGGTAGATACTATAAATAATCGACCAGAGGCATTGCCATACTTCTATCATTTAATGATGGCTGATAAGTTTAGACAAACAATAGTTACTAGAGAAAAGAAAAGTTTTGATAAAGAACTATCGCCTCAAGAACTACAGATATATAGAATGAGGTGGATAGATGGCTATCATAAGATTAGTGACTTGTCGAGAACTATAACAGAAACTGAAGTTGATCCATTGAAACTAGAGTCTGAAGGATTCCCAATGGCTATTGTTGATCCTGATTTTGCTGATAAGAAGATGAGTGAGATCTTAACATCTGTTCCTAGTATATATAATAAGCAACCCCATTTGCTCTCGAAGACAAATCTTCATGAGCAGATAACGATGGGGCCACTGTCTGCTGAGAATATAGTACTTTCTGTAGATGGTAAAGAAGTACCTAAGGATAGTATCTTGTATAAGGACTTGCACTATATTTCATCAGTTATTCAGGGACATGACTTTAATCAGTTACTGATGTCTATATTGTTCCAGTCATATATTGGAGAGATCTTAAGGGATGGTACTTGGATAGAACATGCTCCCAAAGACCAACGAGATAAACTAGCAAAGAAAGTTAAGTTGTATCAAGATAAAAAATATTGGAAGGATCCTGAGTCATGGCGACTATTTACTGAAGATGAACAACTGTACTTAGTTGATGCAGCTCTGTATAAAGCAGAAGAAGAGGGTGGCACAAACTTAGAGTTTGACCTAATACCTCACTTGATGGACTTAACAACTAAACCTAGGAATGTCCGAGATAAAGCTGCAATGGCTATGAAGAATAGAGTAAAAGCAGTAAGGCAGGTTCATGGTAGAACTACGGCAACAGAGTTTAACTTGCGTAATACAATGTTTGGAATGCTAACAGTAGCAGGACGAAAATTAAAAGGTAAGCAAGTCAAGATTGCTTTATCTATAGACTCTGCCTTGATGCTGTTTGTAATGAACTCTAATAACCCAGCACTACAAAGAATCAATCTTGCTTACCATCTTAAGAAAAGTTTAGGTGTTAAATTTGATGAAGATAATAATATGGTTCTAGATAGAGCTCCTCAGGAAGTCCTAGAGTCAGCCCTTGGTTTCAGTATGCATAGAGATACTAGAGATCAAGTTATTACATCAGATGCCATAGAAGCAATCATGAGAGATAATGCTGTTAAGAAATATAATAAAGCTAAAGATATATATGGCTCTATAGATGGAGCACCAATAGACGTATTGAACTTACAACAGTATAGATTAGGAATAGAAGGATTTACATATTCAGGAATAGAGGTACACCTTTTACCTGTCTTAAGAATGCTTGAGAGAATTAATGTAGAAGGATTAGCAGCATTTGATACAAAAGTATCACAAGAGATAAGAGAGACTGTTGAGCTTATTCAAGAAGATATAGCAGCAGTAAAGAAGAATCCAGTAGATAACTCTAGAGCGATAGCAAGATTAGTACTATTGGCAAATAGAATAGATGCAGAAGGAGATCCTCAGATTGCTCATAACTTAGATAAGATTATGATTGAGCCTTTCCATCAAGAGTTTGTCATAAAAGAAAGAGCTGTAGCAGAAAGAAGATATCGTAGCCTTAGTATACTATTCGATGCTAAAGGAGACTGGCAGTTAAATCCTTGGTATGCTCATGCTAGAGAGTTTCTATGGCAGCAACCGGATACAAAGGATCCAGTTTCTGATTTCTTGGTAAGTCTAGAAAAGACAAAGAAGCTAGATGATAAGCAACGGATGTTAGCTGAAATTGGGCTTGCTTTAGCTGTGGGTACAGATATTAATGAACACTCTGAAGATACAATGGCATGGTTTGATAACTCAACTATTCTTGGACCTGACGGCAGTAAGATTAATGCAGTTGAATATGCTAAGTCTAGTAATAAATTTAAAGAGTTTATAGCGATGACTCAGAGAAATCCTCACTTAGTTCGACTTAATGAACAAATTAATAAACTGACAGATCCTGATTCTGCTGAAGGTGTTCTAGATAAAGGGGCTGGTAAGATTCTTAGAGCCTTAGTAATAAGGATGTATACATATAATCCACTAAGTATTGAAGATGTCTTACTAGAATATGATGAGGCTAAACCTAAGTTTATGACAGCCAGGAAACAAGGTGATTCCTACATTATGACTATTGGTAATAAGATACGCGATACTGAGGCATCTTCAGATGTTATCATAAGTACATTAGCACATGAGTTTGCTCATATAGCTACAATGAAATTCTTAAGAGATGGGCAGATGGGAACGGAATGGGAAACATTAATGGCTAGTAAGGATGGTCAGTCCTATCTTAAGAAAATGGTTACAGCTTGGTTTGGTGGTCGAGAGACAGCAGCTTCTAGAGAATATCTTAATCATCTTAATAGTGAACCCATGGAATTCATAGCGGGTATGGTTCAGTTTCATCTACTAAATGAAATCAGTCCATACCTAGATCTTACTGAAGGCGAGACAAATGTAAACTTGAGAGCTCAGACCCTAATGCAAAAGGTTATGAGTTATGTAAGAAATACTTTTGTTAGACTACACAGTATCTTTACACAGTTTGAGAAAAGTAATCCTAAGTTATATAGTAAAGTAACTGAGATGAATGAGAGAATCTTAGGCCATGACAATAGATATAAAGACTCAAGAGCTCCTATTGTTAACAGAGGAGACATCAGTGAAATGAGTATGGAACTTATTTCTCCTGTGCGAGAGATGGTGCTTTCTGATCCTGAACTCAGAGATGATGCTAAGTATCTAGAGTATATGAATACTCTAGTAAAGATGGAAGATCAGTATCGAGAGTTATTTGAGTTAGTAGATCCAAGCCTTATGAATGATGCAGAACTATCTGCACATACTAAGAAAATTAATGATTTCTTTAATACAACCGACAAGAAAGAAATACAGAAAGAGATTAGAGACTTAGACTCTAGATTAAAAATAGCAGGTAATGATAGTGAGAATCATGTTATGACTAGTGGTATTACTCGATATGATTTTCATAGAGGTAAGACTGCGCTGGTAGAGTATGGTTTCTTACTGGGTGATACTTTAGATATAAACAGCCTTATCCAATCTGACTATCAAGACAGAACGTTGATTGCTGCTGGAATGGAAATAATGCTAGATAAGCTATTGACAAGATACGGTCATCCGGTTACTGGAGGAGTTGGCTTAGGTGCTAGGAAGTTCCTAGAGAAGTTAACATCAATGGTTAGAAAAGAAGGAGCTGGTAATATATTAGGACAGGGATTAGTTAGTGCTACCATAGGAGCTACAGGTGCTAACTATACATATAATTCTCATGTTCTATTAGTTATGATGGCATCAGCATTGTTAGATAGTAGAGTAGTACATACTACAGGAGACTTTAATAATCTTGAGGGAGCTCCTTCTGTTACATCAGCATTGGAAACTATTAATCTTCAAGCTGATACATTGCTAGGGCATAATGATAAAATCAGTAGATTAGTAAGAGAATTAGAAAATCTTCCTAAGAAGCAGCGTAAAGAAGCAGAGAAAGCTATACATGTCCAAGTATTTAAGTTAGCAGATACTGGTGGAGAGATTACATTAAAAGATCCTATGTTGAATACTGAAGAGATACATGCAGAGATTAAACAGTATGCTAAGTCTTTTAGAAAGTCTTTGGATTATTTTATTCAATTAGGTGTAGATATGGGACAGTACAAAGAAGGTTTTGAAGTTGCTGTACCATATATGTTAAATGAGAATGTAACTACAGACTCTATAGAAAGCTTCAGTGAACATATGAAGACTTCAATTGCAGACAGGCTTATGACTGAAAAAGAGAGGATAGATCCAATCACTTTATACTTCATAGGTAAGATACCTAACTTGTCAGATACAATGTTAAGAATAAAAGAGTTCATGGCACTACAGTCATCAGATCCAAAGATATTCTTAAGATTAATAGATACAGTTCTAAGCTTAGATTCTAGTGAATATCATAAGAAATCTGAGACAACTAAACAAGAGATAAGGGATATATTTAAAGACACTTTGAATTCTGTAGATATCCGTAGCGATGGCAGTGAGTTCTATACTAAGGAAGCTAAGCTAGCACATACTAGTTTACGCAAAGGTGTACTGGCTATGATGAGAGAGATGGCTCTTGGTAAACTTACTTGGGATGAACTAGGAATAGCAGAGAATGAGTCTGTAAGATCTGAGTACTTTAATGCAATCAAACATGGTACAAAGAACAAAGCTAGGATTCGAAGCTTGAATGCTTTAGGATTTGATGTGCCATATCATATCTTCTTTAATCCGAAGAAGGGTGGTAGGATTGAGTTTAATCGTAAGAGTTCAAATAGTCTGGAAACAGCTGTAGATTTACACTATCATAACTTTTTACATAAAGCATCTCAGGGTCTATATCATCCAAATGAATCTTGGGCTGTACCTAAGATCAGTGATATAGTTCATAATGATGAAATTATGAAGCATATTGTTACTGATCCTGTTACTATTGTTGAGACGCATAAGAAGTCAACAGGTGATATTATCTTGGAACAAGAACTTATGTTAAATGAGTTTGGTATCATAGGTACTTATAATGACTTCTTAAATCTAATAGAAAAAGGGTTCAGCGATGTTAGTGCAGACTATAGACATGCTGATGGTTCAAAGATGAGTCGAAAGGAAATTAATTCTATAAAACTGAGTACTGAGCATCTAAGAGCTAAGCATGATATAGTTCGTGGTATTGTTCGTAGAAGCCAAGCAACCAGTGTCATAGGTGATTGGGCTGTACAGATATCTCCACACTTAGCTAAGATTGCCTTTGGTACTAACTTAGCCTTTGCCAGTATGTTGGTCGAGGGTATGATGAGTTCATTTTCTGAAGGTGTAGGACGTAGGAATATACGAGGGGCTATTAATTCTATACTGATGCCACTGTCAGGAAACTTAATAAAAGGTACAGAAGAACGTAGAGTTCTTGCTAGAGATTTAGCACACACTATTAAAGATATTACACATGGTAGGTATACAGACTATGAACAACCTGCTGCCTCGGCTCAGAAGTTGTTTCTGGCTAGTGCATTAGAGAAGTGGGGAAATGCTATGCTAATACCAGCTAAGCAAGTAATGTCTGGTATTGCTGGTAGTCGAGCTATATCATTTAGGTTCTTCTTATCTGATAACCTGAATAATTTAGTTGATTTGCGGGAATCAATGAAAGATACAAAGATTGATCCTGAAGATCGAAACTATGATAAGGTTCTATTGGGATATATGAGAGAAGCAAAAATAGCTAAGTTCAACTTAAACTTAGTTAAGTATGTACTAAATAGTGGACTATTGTCTAAGAAGACTAACCTATTGGGAATGAGAAGTCCATCGATAGAAATGTTCTTAGATATCTCTAGGAAGGAAGGCAGAGATTACTATAGTACAACAAAGTTAATGGAGTATATCAATAGGCAGGATGAATGGGCAGCAGATTCTGAAGCATACAAGCAAGGTCTTAATATCTTAACATCTATACGGCAAGCAGAAAAGATGTTTATTGAAGAGGTATTAGTATCGCCTAATGCCTTTGATATAACTACGGGTCATAGAACTGCAGATGGCTCAACATCACAAGGACCCTTTGAAGCAATCTGGGAAGTCTTTAGAAGATACCCTATGTTATTTGTATCGCAGCACGTAGTACGAAAGAGTACTGGATTCCACCCAATGAAGTATGCCTTCAATCTCTTTGGTCTATTATTTCTAGATACACTGTATATGATGTTACTAAGGATATCAGCAGGACAAAGATATGATGATCTTATAGATGAATGGGAAGAAAGACCAATGAATACCTTGATTAACTATGGTGTTCGTCTACCTGTATTAGGTCGTACAATAGCTTTGGCATCGCAAGGTATCTTAAGAGCAGCTGAAGGATTTAAAGGAAATTCACAGAATATGTTTATTGCTGCTAGTGCAGCTGAAGTTATAGCTAAAGATCTTTATAGGGGTGTAACAACATTGGGCGGCTTAGCCTTCGGAAGTAAAACTACTGTATATGGTCAGGACTTGCTAGCACTGGCAAAGCACATACCTGTACTGGGAGAGACATGGGGTCGTGGATTGGGTTATCTGATGATGGATCATGTCGAGGCACCAGATATAGCTAAACCAGTAACAAACTGGTTCTCTAGTCGTATGGATTTGCGAAGATCTAGTAGAGGAAGTAATAAAGGATACCATCATGGAATACCACCTGTTACAGCTGGATATTTCTGGGAAACTATGATACACCAGTTCGGTAGAGAAATGTTCCCAGATATAGAACATGTCTCAGAATTCTCTAGAGATATAGTGGCACCTCCTAGAGAAATACCACAGCAGCCTGTTACAGCCACAGGGATAGTTCCTGAGACACTTGTTAGAACAAAGGATCCCTTGGCTACGCTAAAGGATCAAGCACCGTATACTAAGCTTCCAGAGGCTCTAGAGAGCTTAATCGAGTAGGGGGTCAAGAATTTGGACAGGGGTAAGAATGGTCCGATGGCGGCCAAAACCCCCCCCTACCCCCTTACTTCGAGTATCCTTTTTCAAGGTGGTAATTAATTATGTTGGTGCTTAGCACCGAAAGGAGTTGGTCATGAAAAACCGACTTGTCACTCTCCTAATAGCATGTGTTTGCTTATAGCATTCCTTACTCTTACTATAGTTTTAATTATGTTTAGAGAAGCTAATCCAGGTTCAATAAGTCTTCTGACGTTTGTTATCTTATTCTCTCCACTAACTATAGTAGGTACACTCTACTTCTTTATTCATACTATAATAGCAGGACATGAGTTCTGGATACAGTTTCTACAACGGTTCGAAGAGTCAATGAAGGAGCTGAAGGATGAGAGTCCAGATGCTCACGATATACTGACTGATATGCTTTCTGATGGTGGTCATGATCCTGAGCTACTCAATAGGCATAGTGCTAAGATTAGCAAAGACTCTAAATGATGGTAGCCCCATCAACCTGAGCGAGGTTAAACGCTAGACAAGGAGATGTTATGAAGCAGGGGCTTCAAACGTTCGTTGTCATCACTCAGTATCTCGAGAACTACGGGTTACCGTCTGACGATTTCTATTGGAAGGCTAAGGGCGGTAATGCGTGGATAGTTTCGAACTGTCACTGTAAGAATGATGCTATTGCAGCAGTCACTCTCGTGTGTACACAGCACGGAGCTAGTCTCGGTAGTCTAGAGTATGTGAAAACTCACATGCCTCTAGCAAAGTGGGATCCCTCATATGAGGACATGCAGGAGTACGGCACTAAGCTGAACTTCATAAATGTAAAATCTCGCTTTGACTGCTGGTCTAAGTTTACATGCTATTGCGGAGACCGTCCTATATGTCCTACATGTGAGGCGGAAGAAGCAAAGCCTGTTTGCCAGACTTGTGGTAAAACTGAGTGTTGCAGTGCAGGTACTACTTAAGTAGGCTGTACGTGTGTTCCACTGGCGTGAGCTAGGGGTTCTCGGTAGTTATCTATCTACCCACGACGGAAAAACAAAATAGACTACATGATGGTATCTTCCATCAACCTGACGAGGTGAAACGATAGTCCCTCTTCGGAGGGACTCCATACCCGTGCATTCTTTGGAGTGCATGGATATGGGGTTCCAAGGATGCACCCCTAAAAACACTCGCAAGCTCATGGAGGAGAAGAGGTAGAGTATTAAACCGACAGTATACTTGTGTTCCAACCGATGTAGACAATAATTATTACAGAAAGGAAAAACTAAATGATTATTAAGAAAAATAATGATTACGCTAAAGTAATTCAGGAGGCTCGAACTATTGCCAAGATGTGGTCTAAGTTAAATGTTCGACCTATTGTCTTAACAAGACATGAAGAATCCATAAGGATTCAAACAGCTCAAAAATTATTAACTCTTAAGCCCCGTCGTGCTTAAGAATCTATCGTGGCACTTCCGAAAGGAGAATTCAATGATTACATTGAAAGAAGCCATCAATCGTGTATGTCCTGTCTTTAAAGTTAAATGGCAGTTCTTTACCAAGGATCCGAGTGATCGGGTCCAACAAATGAGAAACACATTATATGATATGTGTGTTTCGTCTGGAAACAAAGCGGTTACAATGTCTGGAGTAGATCTTGCTATACTTGAGTATACAAGTAAAGCTAATTCTGAATCAGTTAATTCGGATACTCTGGTACTGCGTGAAGGATTGACTAGTGATACACCAGTATCGTTAGATGATCCAGAAACAGCTCTTACTGTTAGTCACTGGTGGGGATTAGAACCACCACAGTTAGCAGTAGATGGTTGTCAGGCGTTAATCAATGTTCCACACTGGAACAATGAGTTTATTCGTGGTGTTGCGGAAGAGTTCCGTGATAGCATGAAGACGACAGATGCGGAAAAGTTTATACCCGGTCGTTGTATGGATGAATTAGATCGTCAAGGTCTAAACGAATGGCATATCTTTGGTACTACCATCGAGAATGCTGGTCGTGTTCATCCAGATAGTAAAGGTTCATGCATGCCCTATAATAAGGCGTGTCGAGCTATTGCAACAGGCGTTAACCGTAAAACTACACGCCTAGGTCGTCATGTACTTCAGGCACATCTTGCTGATCAAGGCCTGACCAAAGCTGTTCGAGCTGAAGCTTTATCAGATCCTGTTAAGTGGTTACAACGAATGGCTAAGAACGGAAAGAAACCAGGTAGTGCGATGATCATGCTAAGTGACATCTATAGTTATCACTTGGTAGAAACCTCTGGATTCACTCCATTCCGTATCTGGAAGGATATGTCTGGCTCTGGCTATACTATCCAACTGTGGTTACAACGCTTTCGTGAAGTATTTAAGAGAGCAGTAACCAACAGCTCAAAGTTTAAGGCAGCTCACGAATCCTTCAGTGAAGCTATGAAAGAAATCTCTTGGGGTCAAGGTAAGTGGAGACTATTGGCAACTGTGCCAACGTCTACACTGACAGATGTAGCAAAGGCTGCTTTCATGGTCTGTATGTATACAGGAAGAAAGTATGCTATTATGGAAGGTCTGACTGATGAAGATCGTTTTCATGATCCCACGGAAGCAGCGAGATATATACTTCCAAGAGTCCTTGAAGATACCTACTTTGCAAACCAAAGTAACGAGGAAGTATATCCTGTTCTGTTAGAGCTATGTGAAGACTTGGCAAAGTTGTTCGTTAAATGTTTTAGAAAGTCTGGAATGTTTACTGATTACTGGACTAAGGAATGGGATAAGGTAAAGCCAAAAGAGGTCGATAAGGTACAACCATACTTTACAGGATATTGGCTAGATTATCCAGGTGGTGGTAAGATCTTGGCTCCTCATTTAGGTATGCATAAGAAGAAGCATGTAGAGCGAGAAGCTAGTTGGTTCGATGGAAGCTCTACTGCAACCGTGAACGTACCAAAGTTCAATAGTTCAGCAGCTGTTTTGATAACACTAGTCTGTCGTATGTTCGATTGTGCCATTCTGTTTGAGGGAATATGCAGGGCTAATGGCAAAATAGAATCATCAATGCATGATGCTATTGCTGTACATCCTAACAATGAACCCTCAGCCCAAGTCGCCTGTACAACAGGTGCAAATCATATCTTCAGTACAGACTGGATGAACACAGGAAAGCCTCCTGTTACTCTACCAGACTGGGCAAAGATGTTCCGTAGTTAATTACTCGAGTCATCAGTCACAGGATGTGTTATCCTGTGGCTGGTGATTCACACTTATGAAAGGGCAATACAATGCCGAAAGTATCCTCAATTCCAAATAAGAAAAATCCTAACGAAAGGTTTACCACACCAGATCGTGTATGGTCAAAAGCAAAGTCTAAGTTGCTAGGGCCTATTAGGATCCAGCGTCTCAAATGGAAACATAAGAATGCAGATAAAGAACTGGTACACAGTGGTAAGGAAACAGTTCGTATATTTGCAGAAGACCTTAGTCGTATGAAATACTTCCCTGCTTGCTTTGGTCAGATTACTGATGATGAGCTAAAGAAGATGCTTCAACTCACAGGCATCAGACTTCAGCCAGACTGTAAGGACAGGGCTAAGTCTTGGACTACGTTTATTGGTGATCTTAAATTAACCAAAGATGCTGATATGAGTATTGTGTCTGGATTATTCCAACACCCCGGAACCAAGAAAATTATTGAGATCAAAGGAGAACCAAGCCCTAGTCCATACTGGGCAAGAACTTTCTTCTTCCAAGAATTCAATGATAGGTTTCCAGGATGTAAGATAGAGGGTGACAAGTTAGAAGCATTTGCACCTAAAAACAATCCTAACAACTAATATAACTTAACGGTTATATAATCTCAGTATGCCTTGACAGGTATGCTGAGATTTAATGACGGGGTGGGGGACACTTATACATGGTTATCCATGGGAGAGTGTGCTAAGGCTATATATATTGTATAGTATATAGATCTATAGTCTCTAGGAAATCTTTAGTATACAGTGTAGAATCTATTGTATCCAGTGTAGAATTCCCCCGAAGCATCTATAGCACGACCCTTGGTCGGGCAAGGGCAGAATTATAGTTTTATATACATACTATATGTAGTGTATACATCTCTCAAGACATACTATATATGGTATGCCCTATAGTTGGGTTATATAGTATAGTTAACTATAGTTTTATTATAGTATTATTATTAGGGGTATAAGTCTAGGTAACCCTAGGTATCCCTAAGTTTAACCATAGGTCACTCAAAATCTGTAAAGGAGATTATCATGACCATCTTAAACAACTACGTATGTAACGTAGTCGAAGAAACTGCTGCTTCAAAGGCAGCAAGGTACCGTTTGCTTAACGAAAAGCAATTGGCAGACATGTACAAGAACGCTTTAGCAGCAGAAAGTGCTGGAAAGCCATGGAAAAAGAGCACAATCGACGCACTTGTCGAGGTTTGTGTAGAAACTGGTGTCATATCCTTCAACGGATAACCCACCGTCTGCTCTTTTCCGAAATATAGGTTTGGAAAGAACCCTGGTACCTTTGCTTATGCAAAGGAAGAAGATGCTTAGTAATGAGTATCACTAATCCGAATTAATCTTTCCCAAAGACAGGACAACTCGTGACCCATCTAACTGTGGTCTGGTTGTCACTGTCCTCATGTACACATGCGTGTGTATGTGAGGATAGTGGGAATTACCCCAAGGTTTTATTCGTCCCGCCTACAAGGCGATGGAGCCCGTCATAACTTGGCGGGTAAAAG
>Ga0208449_1000361_pt1 | contig 34298 bp, 40 predicted proteins | sample MalvireepMed_s17_FD_184247 | JGI IMG/M metagenome (GOLD analysis project Ga0208449, IMG submission 184247) | Marine viral communities from the Global Malaspina Expedition - Malaspina viral metaG DeepMed_s17 (SPAdes) (version 2) | ecosystem: Environmental > Aquatic > Marine > Oceanic | place...
ATTGGACGTCGGGATCGAAGCGTAAGCCGATGAAGTCGCGTCGGTAGGATTCATGGCACCAAGACCCGTAATCTGCAGGTTGCTGGAACCTGTACCATCAGAATACACACCCGTTGCGGCGGTATCACTCATAGTCATTGCAGCCTGCGTAATCTTGGCTTCCTGAATGTCGTTGATCTTTTCTTTCGATCCAGCGTTGACACGCAACTCCAGACCTGAGACAGACACGCTGTAAGCGAGCTGTTTCCAGGTGAAGAATGCTGTCGTGTGGCCTTCCTGCGCCGTTGTATCAAGCAGGTCGTACCCGCTGTAATATCCACCAGCCGAGGATTTCTCGTAGAGGATCGGCACACGAATGCGCTCACCACCATCGATTACCTTGATGCGCTGGCCGGACTTAAGCCAGGACAGGAGAGGGTCTGCATCAAAAATATTATCCGCAAACGCTCCTGTGCCCAGCACTTTGTGCATCGTAGAACTTAATACTGTCTGAAAGTCCTGCGATAGCGAGGTATAATCAGCCATCACTTGCTCCTGTTAGTTTGATGGCCTTCATCGTCGTGAATTTACTTCACGCGTTGCAAGAGCAGCAGCCTTACGAATCGTCTTGCCAAGTGATTCACCGGGCTTATACCAAGCCAAGCTACCCGTTCCACCTCCAGCAGAGCCATTGGCTACACCTGAAGCCCCGAGGATGGAATCGACACGTTCCTGTTCTGAGGTGCGCCTTCCTCCCCCGAACGTAATCTCGAATACATCGAGCACTGTTCCCGGGAACTGGACACCTTGGGGCAAATTATTGACAAGACGAGCATATACAGGTGCCATCTTGGCCTTGGCTTCTTCGTTGAGGACAAATCGCCCATCAACCCTGGAGCCAAAAGCATCTCCATACCTACTGATGCCATCATCAAGAGCGGACGTAAGCTCAGAAGAACGGGCATCCTGCTCTGCCTGTGCAGCCAGATCAGCATTTTTGATATACCCGTTTTCTGCGGCCCACTCCGGGCCAAGTTCAGCAAGCATCACCCGGAAAAGAGATCGATGATCATCGGTAATTGCAGCTTTCAGATTATCGACCTCCTGTTCCCGTGCCTCATGATCCTCATCTTCCGGAGTCACAAACTCGTAATTATCGAGCCTTTCGAGCTGCTGCTCCATTTTGCCGCTGAGTTCATCGAATTTGGCACGTTCAGATGCTATTTCCTGCCTACCTCGTGTATACTCTCCCTGCAACTGACGAATGGGCCGTGAATACTCATCACCCAATAACTCTTGCACCTTCTCAAGTACAACATCAATCCCTTTGTTCTGCGACGCACTTGGTGAGGGCGCAGTTCCCTGCGTTTCCTCGGCGTTCGGAGATACATCGGCCTGATTGGAGCCAGTGAGAAGCTGGTCCAGCTCCCTATCTTCGACGGTTTCGGTAAACGGGTCGAGGTCAAGATCGTCCGTTGCAGTGTCAATTAAATCACGGAACGTGCTCGTCTCCTCATCGCTGCCGACCTGTCTCTGATCTTGTGAATTCATACGTTACCCTTCCCTGATGATTTGGCCTATCGACTTCGACGTAGTCTCCTGCCTGGTTTCAAGATCTTTCACTCGATGCCAGGTGGTCTTGGTCTCGCCGTGGGCGTTCGATGAATCTACTCCTACCACCATGTTTTCACCTTGTTCACGACGCCTGTCACTATCGCGCCTTACATCGTCGTGCGTCTTGCCCTGAAGCGGCAACATACCGCCATTATTTGATGATACTTCAAAATTGCGCGAACCACCAACCGTATCGCCCGCTTCCTGCACACCCTGCGACATCATCACCTCTTTGCGATGACGTTCTCCATATATATCACAGTTAAGCGATTCGTCATGGTATGGTTCAAATACCTTCATATGAGGCATCGTCATCACATACTTAGACTCGTGCAGCTTACACCACTTGCACTCTTGTAAACTATGACGGTCATCAAACCTGACAACGTGCTCAGAATAACCGTTACATGACGGACATTCGTAATGATATGTGGGCATTAGTAACGACCAGAGTGGGGGTCCGTAGTGTATACCTTAATTTTACGACGCTTTGCGAATCACATCCACCTGTGACCTTGGTTGTAGCTTTTCAGGTTTGGCGTCAGATTTAGGCATCCGCACCATGACCTTTTTCTTCTTCTTCTTTGGGTCAGCCATTACTTGCGCTCCACTCCCTTCATTTTCTCGAAAGTCCTCAACCCGCTCATACCCAACATCGCCGTCACCAATTCCATCAGGTATGACGTATCTACCGTCGGCAACTCTGATCCATCACCAAACATATTTATAGCCCACTGAAATATTGGGCTAACAACCATAGACCAACAAATACCAACGCCACAGACCCAACCAATGAAAGGACGCCAACCAGCAACAAAGATAGATTTGTGGGAAGCTTCAGCTTCGTTGATTCTGGTCTGGGCCAGCATGACCTCATTAGCTGCATCAACCAGTCCTTGTTCAAGTTGCTCCTTTGCGCGTGCTCGCTCGTTGCCATTCGGAATTCTGTCAACAAACTGGTTAACCAATGGGCCAACGAGGCTGGCGAGTCCTAGCATTACGCCGCTGCCTTCTTGACCTTCGACACATCGCGATTGATGCGCTTAAGCAGCTTGGCTCCACCACCCGCCATAGCTGACCCGCCAATCAAATAATCCACATACGGACCCGCCGACAGCGCACTTACATTCCCGGCTATCGACTGAAGAAGCTGAACGTCGAATGTGTAGCATATAAGAATGCTTACACCTAGCATGACCTCATCCCAATGGTCATCTGTCTTAATGACGCCACGAACATTCTCCAGCGCGAAACTCACAATCGAACTGATACACGTAAACGTAATTACAGTTTCAACTAATCCTTCAAGTCCCATAACGTCTCCTATGCACCTGTTAACTTCTATTGACCACCGGCCGGTACCTGCTGGGCCTGCCCCTCTGCTGACTCGGGCTTGGCAGCAAACTGCTGGGTGTTAACCGGACCCGGGCTATGCTGGTTCTGAACACCGCCCCCCGAAAGCGCGGCCATGGCTTGCACAATACTTGCACGTTGATTTGGATCTTCCATCTGGGCCTGCAGCTCTTCAAATGCGGTATTCGTGCCAGGAAGAAAAGCCTCCGGATCAGTGATCCCGTATCCACGCGTGAGCAGAAGCTCCGCAAATTTGAGCAAGTTGGGTGGCGTGCCGTGGATCTGCATGAAAGTAGGGGTCAGCCCGGCAAAAAGATTGAGCAGGTCGAGGTATGTTTTACGCTCTATGCTCATCGCCACGGCCTGGCTCGAAATATCCACCGCGAACCGATACTGTCCCTGCAATACCTTCGGGTCCACCTCGGACCATGCGCCTGTGCGCGGGTCTATCAGAAACTCTTCGGGTGGACGAAACTGGGAATGCAAGCCCCAGAACTTCGTAGCTGTAGAAACCTGGAATTCCTTGAAAAGATTACCACGGGCATCCTCGCGGGATGAGTTCTTCTTTTCGATCGCAGCCACCTCTGTTGCCGTCTCGGTTCCTGGCCTCTGCTGGGGCGTGGGCGTGCCATTTGTGCGATCAAAAAGGTCCTGCGTCATGTTGACAAACTGCTGCTTATCAACATGAATCTCTTGAAAAGGAAGGGGTTTTACGGGGTTGCTGGGAGCGGACGCAAGCCCCTCTACCCCGATACCCGCTGATTCGGGTGCGGTGCGGATTTCCTCGAACTTGTCTTCGTCTATAATGGTCGAATCGAACAGCCACGTATTCTTCTGCTTGCGGATCACAGATATCATGCTGTCAAGAAATTCGCCAAGCAGAAGCTGCAATGTGTCACCGCCGCCCAGTGCCATCAGCGGCTTCGACAGCCACTCATCTGTGCCATTGTTAAATGCCAGCACCTCTACCGGAAAATCTTCGATGTTTTCATATGGCCAATCATTCCGGTTCATCAAGAATTTATCGTGATCCGAAGCAATAGTAAGCAGCATGTTACTGCGCTTGTTGCGGCTGACCGGGAAATCGCGCACCCATATCTCCCACATATCGACCATTCCAAAATCATCGAACCCTATCGGAGAGTTTTCTTCTATCGGTGCCTTTTCGTCGCGGGTCAGGTTGGATTCCAGTTCATCGGTGTTTTTCAGGTTCTTGTCAGCCTTAACCGCATACAGCGGCTTGCGCACCTTGAAAGCCACCCACCTGGCCGAGCGCACTCCGTCAGTGGACGTCGGGTCCCACATAAAATTCCTGGGATGCCAGCGCGTGCCGAACGGTGCCTCATACTGGATATCAACATGAGTGCTGGCCTGACCGATAGACTCAGCCTCCTCGTGCTCTTCAATGTGCGGCTTGAGAAAGCTTTCAGCCACTTCAACCGGTGTCATCGGATCTTGAAGCTGAGCTGTGTGCTCCTCGATATGTTTTGAGTGTTCATGATGCATTCGCATTTTCACCGCAATCTGTTCCATCATGAACATGTTTTCTTCTTTTGGAGACTGAAGCTCGAAGTCGGCAGAATCAGATAGCGTATACGCTTCGCTGTTGAGCTTTGCGGTGTAACCTATCTTCTTTGCGGCATATGGGTAAATGAAGGCATCAAGCAGGCACCGCTTGTCCTGGGCGAACTGGCCTGTCTCGCGATACCAGTGATTGATGACACTCTGAACCACGGGAGCACCAGACGTTGACATGGATGACTTTGGTGTTACCCGGAATGTCGGGTTCCTGTCCAGCAAGTTGGCAATAGACTGGTCGATAAACGCAAAGATAAAGTTAGCCTTGGCCCTCATCGGCGTCCGGTCGAACACGGCACCGTCAAGGTTTGACTCGCGGGCAGTAGCCGGTTCGTTGTTATACATCTTGTTAACAGCGTCGCCAAGTTCCCAGAACGGACCAAACTTGGACTCACCGTATTCTATCTGACGCTGCCAGAACGCTACCTGGGATTCTTCGTCGTCTGGGTAAAATTCTGCCATCTATGACTTATCCTTTCGACGTTTCTGTGCATTGACCCGTATTCTTTTTCGAATTCGGTTAAGTATCTGCTCGTCGCCCTTTTGGTATGCTTCTCCTTCTTTTGTTTTGTAGGCATAGGGCTGAGTTTTACCCCCAGACGGCCTCCGCACTTGACGCGTGGGCGTATTCTCCAATACTCTTTTACGGATCGTGCGAAGGTCGCTTTCCGCTTCTCCTACGGTTCTGTATCCTGTGACCTTTCCTTCACGAATCTTCGGCATCCACTTTTTCGTCGCCTCAGCATCTGTCATTTCTTTCTTTGTCTTCGGGTCATGCCGGGGCACGATGTAAGTCCGCTCATCCTCGGTGCCGGTATCAAATGTTTGCGTTGAAAGAAGCATCGTATGCTTTTCTGTGCCTTTGGGCGTCTTTGTTTCCCCGGCCCTGCCCCTCATCACGACATCATCTTGGTATTTCTGTAGCTCAAGTTCGTTTTTTATGGACCCCGGCTGCTCGACTTCTTCCATTTTCTTCTTACGAACCTTGACCTGCTGTTTGGCCATTGATGCCCTCCCCTTTAATACATGGCCTTTTTCTTCCGGACCTTGACCTTCTTCTTTTTCTTCTCCGTGTCAGCCGCTTTCTTTGCCGCCTTCTTTCCGGCAGCAGTATAGGGGTAATACTTGCCGTCTACTTTTGGCATCCTGACGCTCCTTTTTTAACTGGCCACAACCACCAGGCCACGCGCCCTGGCGGGCCTGCCCAGTCTGCGGTCACGCAGTCGCTTGACTTCCTGTTCGAAAGTTGACCCTACGTAAAAGTTCGGATTTTTCTTGATTGCGCCACGACCACGGCCCATGCAAAAATACCGGGTCTCATCAGGAGAGTGGTCCTCACCTGTGGTGTTCATGTCTTCGCGGGGGTTATCTTCGTTGCCAGCATACTTGGCATTCATCATCTGACGTTCAAAATCTACACAAGACGGGAAATACAGCAACGTCGGGTTCAGTGTAACCAGGCCGCTATCGTCGCGCTTCCAGGCCAGCATGTTCTTCATGTGCCGCCAGCCTGTTAACCGATCGTTGTTCGACGGCACGCAATGCAGCCCGGACCCCCGGAACACGTCGGATACCATCCTGTTCATGCTGGCATGCCCTGCCGCCGAGCGAGTATGGAAGATAGCCGGGTCAGCCCACACGCGCTTCGGCTTGCGGCCCCCCGTATATATGTTCCCCTCAATCATCGCAGCGATATTGCCTGCATGCTCGCTAACCCAGAGACCGGACCGGTAATACTCGTCAATCCTGACAGACACCCCTTCGGGGGATGTAGCCCATAAGCCAAAGCTCGTGGGGGAAGCTTCACCATAATCAAGGCTACCTTCAATTTTCCAGGACTCGGGTATTCTCCCGGCCTCAAGAATGCTTTCGGGGTCGATCTTGTGTATGACGGGATCGAACATGTCAAAGAAACGACCGAAGAAAATATCCCAGTTTCCATACAGCCACGCCTCGAACAGCTGCTCGTTGCCCTGTGTGGCTGCGCGGATATTATCGATGTAGTGGGGGTCTTGCTGTAGCAGCAGGTAATTGTCCGTCACGAACGAGGGTATGAACATTCGATTACGGTTGGTTTCCGTATCGAGCAGCAGCTTGTTGCCTTCCTTGCATGGATCAATAAAGTATTCCTTGATCCAGCCATGGCCTATACCACCAGGGTTGGCGGTTGCACGGATGCGCCTGAACACACTGTCGGACTGCTGTTTGATGCTGGCCGGGCGAAGCGTGGCCTTGAGTTTGTTGTAGCAGGTAGCGGTTGCCCACTCGCCGAGTTCGTCGAACCCGATCCAGGAATACGAGTGACCCTGATAGTTCTCGTGGTCGGCATCGTTATCAAGATGCCTGAACTTTAACGTGGCACCGTTGCTGAAATACCACGTCGCTTCCCCGACGCGATATTCTGCACCAGGGTCTATGGACGGGAACATCTCTCTTGAAAGCTTTACGACCTGATCAAGGCGTGGGTAGCTTCGGCGAAACAATATGCCCTGCCAGTCCTTGCCATACTCAATAACATCTACAGCAAAGTCCATCAACAGGAACACGGTCTTCCCACCGCCACGGGCACCACCGAACAAAAGCTCGTATACAAACCTCCGCGTATTCAGTGCCGTAGATTGTGGGCCGGGCTGCGGCTCGATGAGCGACGTGCCCTGTGCCCGTTCCTTCCTGGCAGCCATACTACTCCCTGTGATGCTATGAGTTACAGGTAATAGTATGCAATGCAGTATACAGGTGTCAAGAATAATATAACTACATCATCCGGGATCGTAACGGTCAGGCTACTTCAGAGAAGGATAACTTGGAATGTCGGCACCACCACAAACCGATCGCTGCAGCATCAATAACATGATCGGTCCATTTGTCTACCTTGGCTCCGCAGATAGCGCGAACCTCGGCATTTGTGTGCGCTTTTGATACACGTCCTTTCCAGGTCCGAGGCTGAACCTGGTCATACGTGCGTAATCCAACACTGGTATACCCCTGACAGAATGCGGCAACACACATGCTGAGGGCAACCAGATCACACAGCTGTTTATTCGAACGAGACTTCAAATGATCGGGAATTTCAATCGCAAGGTGAACCGTCTCGGCAAAACCTTCGGGCCACACATAACCCAACACCACCGCGTTCTTGCAGTATCCATACCAAAAATCCTGACACTGCTCCTGAGTCATACCTTTAGGTGCACGGATGGTCCCTGTCGATAAAACCGTTTCGGTATCCATATTGAGAATAGCCCACGCCATATGCCTGACATGGGGGTCAACGGCCAGAATCTGCATACGAAACACCCAGGTTAACCGTTCTTTCAAGGTAATCCGGTGGCATCTGTAACGCCTTACCGTGTGGATATGCCAGTAATATGGATGCTATTTCTTCGCGATCATACCGGAAATACTTGCTGAGCTTTGTTGCGAGGGTAATGTCGAGGCCGGATCGGGAGGTGTCACCGTAGGATTTGTGCCCATCCCACAGGGCTTGAAGCCAGTCATGGTTGCTGAGCTTTTCAAAAAATGCGGCCGGTGGAGAGGAGAGGCTCCCCAACGGCCGCTGGTATGTCGATCTGTAACGCTGGCATTCCACGAAATGGTTCGTGAATTCCTCGTATTCGTACCAGGTGTCATCGTCAAGGCTGGCGATCTCGACGGGCCTGACATCCTTATACTTGAAATTACCTGACCCGGGGACACGGGGGCAACTCGTTATTTTTGAGGCTGCAGCATCACCGCCGACATGTTTGCACCATCCCTGTAAAGTACCTTGCGCCAATTCCCTCGTTTGAACGTCTTTGAATACCGGTTGGTTCCTTATTCGCCAATAACAGTGGAATCCATGTCCCGACGCAACCACCGCCGTAGGCGGCTTGCTCATCCCGTCCAGCTTGTGTTCGACTTCTGCCTGTCCCAACGGGAAATCCTTGAAATCAAAATCCACAAACATCGCCGGAAGCGTAGAAGTCGAAGCCATTTTGCCCGACTTCTCAGTCCTCGGACAAAGGCCAAAATAGGTATTGGTTCCGTTTACACCACGAAGTGCTTGGATTGCCTGAGCCACTCCCGACGTAAATCGTTGTTTTTTATCAGGTAACGTCCTAATTTCCAGGTAGTCATTGCCAACATCGTCAGGATAAAGGTGATGAAAAAGTGTCCCCGCTTGATCCGACTGCATAAACCCTCCCGTTTATGTAAACATCTCATCCAGTGTGCTCCCCAAGGCGTCTGCTACCCTGGCCTTGATATCCCTTCCATCTGCAATACCACCCCGAACGAGCCTCGATATGTAACCTTCGCTGACCTCCAGCTGGACCGCCAGATCCCGCTGGAGCATTTGCCGTTCGGCGAGCTTTTTCTTTATTTCCCAATTCAAGTTAGTTTCCTCCATGGGTATAACAATAGCCCCGGATCAAAGATTCGTCAACCTCTAATCCGGGGCTTGTCGTCGTCTAGGACCGAAGAAACCTAAACGACAACCACCACCCACCTATCGGACTGGGTCTTGTGGCCCACCCGTGAACCACTAATCCTGTTGTGGACCAGAAACCCCAGGATATGAGCCACTAACCCTTACTAAGTACCTCGGTCAAGTCAAAACCAATTCAAGAACACCAAAGTCAAGATCTAAACCACGGTCATACGACAGCAAACAAGAGTCAGGGTCTACTGCGGAGTGTTCCCCGACCATCTTCTTAGTACCTAACAACGAGTCACGGTCCAAAACTGGTGATTTTTTGAGATCTTGTCAAGAGGAAAGTTTTTCCGGGGACAGTCTCGGTAGGATTTTTATGAGACTGTCCCCGGTATAAACTTGACTAATCCCTCAAGTATAACTACTTTACATGTCATGACGGACCTGTGTCCTAATTGCCACCGGATGCTGTATTCATTCTGTAATTTCTGCGAATGTGGTTTTATTTATGACCCCCGGGAACTGTCCAGACCTGGAGACCCGCCAAAAGTGGACCTGGTGTTCAGGAGCAAGGATATCAGGACCGTCGAAAATGACACATTCGAAATGTCTCACGACCCTGAACCCGAAAAAGAAGAGTCCACCGACATGCCGGGGTGGTGGTGGAAAGAACAGAAGAAGAAGAAAAAAGCAAGGGAGGAGGCTCAACGCAAGCTTCAGCTGGGCGTACAGCTCAACATGTTTGAAAAGACCGTCAGTGGCGCACAGAACAAATCACGCAAAAAGAGAGGCTCGTAATGGCTGAAAAATCAACAGTTATGTATGCACGCACGATCAACCTCGGAAACTACAACTCCGAACGCATCGAAGTAAAGCTGACCGTCGACGAAGGTCAGGATGAAGAAGCCCGCCTGGAGACCGCATACCAGATGGTTAAAAAGCAGGCGATGGACAAACACAGCGAGAAAATCAACGACAACGGGGACCTGCCGTTTTAATGAAAGACCTTACGGATGAATTCAACTTCGCCGTCCTCGAACACGGGATCTCCTATACCACCGTGGGCTACAAAGCTGAAGAATGCCTGGGCCAATATCGCAGCCTTCATGATCAGCTACACATGGATAGCAGCTCCACTGTGCTTGATGTGGGTTGCGGCCTGGCTCTGGGTTATAGCCAGCTCTACACCGTAGCGGCCTATACCGGTATCGACAAATCCGAGATGATGATACGCGGAGCACGACTCCTCTATGACAACCGCATCGACGTCGTTGCTGGCGATTTTATGGATTTCAGCCTCGACCGAAAACCCGGGGAAGGCCCATTCCTCGACCGCTTGCAGTATGACTTTATCCTCATGTCCGGGATTTTCAACGTATCCAGCACATGGCCCGCCGTTGCCAGGATGGTCAGGCATGCATGGAAGCACGCCAGAATCGGAATCGGCGTGGCTTACCAGCGCGTAACCTGCGATGACCCCCAATTCACCATCTACCCCATGTCCAAGTGGACGAAGCTGTTCCAGTCCCTGACCAGCAACATCACCTATGACGCGTCGTGGTCCGAAATCAACGCCACCATGACCGCAAGGAGAAATCGCGATGGTACGAAAAATAAGAGAACTGATGATGAGATACTGGAAACCGAAGGGTAGGCGCGACGTTTACATCTCAAAAGATTGCGCAGAAAACGACAAGGAATACCTGGAGGAATCCCTCGTTCGGGCTGGCTTTGATCTCAACGGCACCGGAACCATCACCGAAGTCAACGATCACATCATCTGCTATTCACACAACGAACCCGTAAAAGCCATTGGGGCCGAGTCCAGTCCCGCCGATGATCTGCTATATACCACGGACAGAAAGGGAAACCTTGCCCTGGTAAACGACACCTGCTGACGCCATACGGCGGCGAATGTTTATGGTCGTCAGTCCCGCGTGCCGACCCTTATTCTCGATTTTACTGGTTACAGGTGCGGATAGTCGAACGTGTTCATCCTGTGCATTTCACTCCACGGCACTCCAAATCCCGTTCCGAACGGCTCGCACATATTCCGCCATTCTTTTGAACTCAGCCATCCCATAAGCTGACAGCGATTCGGCTTCTGGCTCCATCCGGCAACGATGTAAGAGGATTTGATTGTGCGTTTCCGGTTTGAGCATCGCCACGCTCGCGGGTGCGAGGTTCCCTTTGTGTCTACCGTCAGGCCATCGTCCAGAACGAAGTCCCAACCAAGATCGCGACCTACATCCGTGATGGCATCTTCGTCGCGTTCGTAGAAGTGGGCGAATCCAAATTCGGTGAGTAATCCGGAGGTGTCGAGTTCCAGGTCTGTCTGGTAGTCTGCGACCTTGTAGTTCTCTTTGCGGTCCACCGAGGATCGTTCTGTCGCGAGGTGGAGGATGCGATCGAGCGTAGGTGTGTCGAAGAATACCGTCCAGGGAGAGAGCATCATCGCGGCACCTCTCCGATCCATACACGCAAAAAGCCGGTGGATCTCTTCCTACACATACATATCCAGGGCTGTCGCATATATATCATAAACCAGAACAGGCCGCCTGGGTCCCATATACGGAAGCGACCGAACCGTGTTATACTCAAAATGCTCCTGTGCCTCGTCGGGGGTCATCGACTTTTCGAAGCAATCAAGGATCTTCGGTACCGAATACACGGCAACAATGCCATCACCATCAGAAGCTTCGGTATACCCGATGATGGCCCTGTCAAGCTCGTCCCTGGGTTCCAGGACAATAGCCCCCACCTCCAACACCTCATCTATTTGGGTGCTCAACTTCGATGTCTCCAACATAATAAAATAACATCCCTTCTTCTTCGTCTCGCTGATACAAATGATAAAACGATCCTAATATGTTGTCTATCATACCTCCCGGGACTTCGATTTGATTGCAGTTCGAAGCCTTAAGAATCGCATACGTCATACCACACCACGGCCCACCAACCAGCCCCACTTCTTCAAGATGCTTGGACTGTAGCCGACTCTTGTCCATTCTCACCAACCATAACACTTTCGATCCCGTCAGGAATCTCCACCGCACGAACCTCGACCGGAGTCCTTCCAGCCAACGCCTTGTCTGTAGCTTTCTTGCTTTCCAGCCAGGTCTTGTAATCCTGGTCAGGGGCCGGAGCAGCCACCCCCAATACATTAACCTGAACATTAACATCCTGCGCACTGGCCGGAACATTCTGCTTGAACCTGTTCCCGCGAACGCGCTCAAGTAACCAGCAATACCCAATCGGCAGCTTCTCTTTCCGGTCGGCACTCTCACGTATCAACTTCACCATCTCCGCTTCGCTCGCTGCACTTACCGCATCCAGCGCGTCAGAAAACATCGCAAACTTGGAATCGACACCAGCCTCCTTGTCCCTCCTGGCCCGTTTCTTCCAGTCATCCCATATCATTTTCGGTATTCCGCACGACAGCACCGCCGTCTCAATATAATTGCCCTGACGAAGCAGCTCAAACAACTGACCCATGGTATCGTCACAATCCAGAGCTTCTTCCCACTTGCCAAACCGTTTCCGGTTCTTCGCGATCAGCGCACCGCCAGATGCCTTGGCAATAGCTTGATTTGCCTTTTTTTCAACGATATTCAAAGTGACCTGACCTCGTGATTTTCAATCCACTGATCAATCAATGTCAAGGCATTGACCTTGGTGTGCGGATACTGACTCATACCATTATTCGGAACTTCATTATTCAAAAAATGCCAGACGTGGTAAGAAATATCTTCATCAGACTTCGCCAACCTAACCTCATCCCTCATATTATAAGCCTCAACCAGCTGATCCTCCGTGCAGCCCGACTTCGGAGGCATGCGCTCGCCGTAAGCCAACGCGACCTTTTCCCGCAACCAGGCCCGACGCACCTCCGTGTGCCATCTTCGCGACCAGGTAATACTATCGAATTCGGGTGTTATCGTAGCCATCCCAACCTCAATTTAAAAGTGTAGAATACTCACACGTCACTGTCAATGTCAATCACAGCACTAAGGGCCAGCTGGTCTACCACGGCCCTATACGCTTTAATATACCTCACCTTCTTGTAATCCTCATTATCCCTGGTAAGATCCTTGATATAGTCGCTCAACGCGTCCTCAAGCTCGGATATCATGCCCATGGCTCTCTCGAAGCCAAGCAACGAATTACAACCATCAACAACAGCACCGCCTATAACCAACGTAACGTCCTTTGCTTCCGAAATGTACATATCTGTCCTCCTTCCTCGATAATTACCACAATATAAGTATATCAGCTTTACCAGGCCAGTCTAATGATGGCAATTGCCCGATAATTGCAGCCTGGGACCTTTTTTAAGGGTGAAATTTGCGTGATCTGAAGTAATTATTATTCAAAAGAGTTATGCCGGGGTCGACTACCCCACCTGTAGGTTTACATAATGCATATTATACCTCTTAGTCCTTAGCATCTAAGTCTAGGTTTAACAGTATGTTAGTAAACTACCTACAATCTAGTCTATGACTCTGGTTTGTCGCGCGTTCATTTATATCTCTGGCCGGATCGGCTTCGAGACCACATTGTAGCTTTGGCGTTAATCGGCACACTGTGCCTGTTTCTTTGCGACACTGCGCAAATGCACCCCACGCATCTTGTGCACGTGCTCAAATGTGCACCCCACATCTTGTGGTTTGCTGTTCGGCACGTCGATTGCATCTTGTCTGGCCGGAATCGGAAGACTTCCGGTTTTAGATGTTGAACTTGATTAAAGGAGTTGTTATGAACAAAGCAGAATTGGTGATTATCGTAGATGCATTAACACCGAGTAGCATCACCGTTGATATGCTTAACAAGATGACCGTTGTTGAATTAGAGGGTCTTAGGAGTCACTTCACTGGTGGTGGTGTAGCACCTCAGCTTGTGGTAGAGGAGAAGACGGATTACAGACCTGGGTATTTGGCTAAGACCCGTGAGGTTTTGAAGGGTAGCTGTGGTGTTGAAGTAATCCCGGAGTTGAAGCAGGATCGTTACTTGGTTGTGGTTGTTGATACACAGCACCGAAGGACGATCAAAGACGGTTCGAAGTCGAAGAAGCAGATCAGCCAGAGTAAGTATCACCGGATTAGCTTCGGTAAGTTCAAAGACGGTAATGTTGCACCAGCTTGGCAGGACCCGAAGTCGGAGTGGAATTTGACTCCGGTTCTTGACTTGGGTGATGGAACAGAAATACAGATCGAAGTTAACGCTACGGTCTGTGATCACGATAAGCAGTACGACACCAAATAGCATCTAAGTTATAGCCCAACATCGTATCTGATGTTGGGCTATTTCTTTGCCCTGAACTGTTCGGTTCAGGGCTATTTCTATGCCAAAAACTGGAGGAATTTTGTATGGGTTTTACCTTAGCCGATCTGTTTGGCGAAGTCACCGAGGTTATCGCTGATCTTGAGATTAAAAGCGAGTATCAGGGCCGAGCAATACCGTATACACGTCAGCCTACCAAGCTGTTAAACAAACAGCTACGTGTTGAGCGTGATGGAGTCAAGTATTGGAGTGTTCTTCTTGAGACCGACGTTACAGGTCGAGAGGAGAGCCACCCTATTAAGCCAGGATGCAGATTCACGAGTGACGATGGTTACTGTTTCATCACTGACGATGGTCGTTCGGTGATCCGGTTCGCTGATGTGATGACATCGGCACAACTAGAGGAGGCAATAGACTGATATGCCAGACGTTAAGCCCTACGTTACACCAACCCTGACAAGGAACGGTGATGTAGCAGTCACCGTTCGTTTGTCTTTCAACAAGTCTGTTGAGCAAGAAACGCATCCACATCAGAATACGATCACCAAGCGAGTGGTCTGCAAGGTCAATCAGGTCGAAGATGCGATGTTCTACTATCGCCAGACCTGTGGTTTTACTCTGACCTACGTCGAGTATCTCGCTGATGAGATATACTATCTCGCTCCGAGATTGACCGACGTGAAACGCGACGCTCCAGAGTCTGGTGCAGTATGTGAGTATTACTTCGACCTCGACAGTGGGGTCGAATTTAAAGACGAACGACTTGGTGACGTTAATCCGGAATTTCGTGAAGAGTAACAGAATTTGCATCGGATACACCATTCCGTTCAGGAAAAGGATGGCACGAACAGAACACCGTTGCGGTTGGAAACCCGCGCTGACTTTGGTGTATCCGATGCACAACACCCACCACCACCCCAACAGGAGATAGCTTATGGCTACAATCAGAGAGTTGGTTGGAAGGATTCACGTTGCACCGCAGTACTCTAGGAAAGAAGCTGATCTGCTCGTCGAAGAGTATCACGAACGAACGAAGTTAGAGGGCGAGGCAATCGATCACGACGTAAAAGCTTATGGCGTAGGTGACGTTGACCTGTCTCTGTACCAAAACATACCCACCAAGAACCTCAAAACGTGGTCAAAGTGGGGTGGTCAAGGTGACTACCGTCTGGATGATGATGGGTGGGTTAGATGATGATAGTCGAGAGCCTTCTTAAGGATGTCCTTTTCTGGCTACCCTACGTAGTAATATCCGTCTTCCCAATCCTAATCATCTGTGCTTTCGTCTCCGACTACCGATCCAAGCGTAGCCGGAAGAAAGCCCTTGTCAATCATTACTACAAACACAGGCCAAATCGGCCATGATCATCTACGTGCCTTTGCTGGCTGTACTGTCGCTGATAACAGTATGGCTGGCAAAGGCGTTTGGTATTACGGAGCCGATATATTTCTGGCCTTATATGACGGTCAACACGCTTGTAAATATGCGAGTATCCAACCGATTAACACCCGTGATATTCGATTGCCTGATAGCATATCTTGAAGACAAGAACCCACCGAGATGAGCTGGAAAATCAGGTACTATCTCAATGACGCGTTGTTCCTTGAAGAAATCCATCCAACACGAGCAGATGTAATACGTGTAGCTTGCGAGAAATTTCCGATGCACATACGAGCACCCAACCATTGTTGGCAAGACCTGAGAGAGAGCGGCTATGCTGACTTGGGATCAGGTGGTGTAGTAATCATCGAGGATGTCGTATCTCATCACCAGATAAAGGGAGGAAAGCCGAATGAGCTTGAAGATGGTATCCTAGACGAGAATCCAGCAAATCAGACTGACGATGATGATGTCCCACTTTAAACAAAGGATAGATGAGCTACACCGTAACTGGAAGCGTGGCGGTATAAGCACAGATGATTACATCCAACGGGCACAGATTATTCAAGCCCAGGAAAGAGAGGCCAACGATGAATCAGAGACAGCGGAAGTTGCTTGTGAAATTGGTGGAAGCACGGTCACAGAAGAAGAAAGACGAGGTGAACGCGAAGTGTCAACACGAACTTGACTTGGTTGATAAGACTTCACGAGAAGATGCCGGTATCACGCAGACCGAGCAGGAAATCAACAAGATTATCAAGGCCATTAACAAGAAACTCAAGGACTGCAGGGATCTGGAAGAAGCAAACTCAGCGACATGTTATCAATCCCATTTCCTGCAACCGATAGGTGAATACAAGATCCACCAATGGGATCACAGCAAGTCTCGTAAGCACGACAATCAGGTGAGTGATCTGTTTAAGCTACGCGATAAGCAGATAGGTGAAATCGAAGAGGCCGAACACGCTACTATCCTGGCAATAGAATTGGCAGGGTCGGAAACCAAAATCAAGACCGTCCTTGCTGACTTAGATCTGTCGCTCGATAGTAATCTGAACAAGGCAATCTCAGCTCTGTTATAAACGTAACTCCGCAGTTGACACTGTAAAGTATCTTTACTATACTTCCTTGAAAGGGGGAAGGAAATATGTCTGGAATACTGAGGTTTGACAGCAAGAGAGAGATGGACATGATGGCCGCCGTATTACTTGGCAAAGGTAAAAAGATTGAGCCACGCAAAAGGCGTGAACAAGGTAGCAGCCGCACAAGCCAAGGTTATGAAGTCAAGTGGGAAATAAGGGTAACACCTGCACTCAGGTGGTCTTCGCAGAGTAGTTACAAACAGATGCTCTTTGAGTATGACAATGCGGTTAATCTGGTCAACGGGTTAGCTCTTGCTGATCCAGCTTTCCTGTCAAATTCACAGATCATGACACTCTGCAATGAACACTGGATGTGTGGGTGTAACGTGATAAAGACGTTACTACACGACAAGTGCTTCAAGTGTGATTGTAGTGTAGGTTCAGCCGGTTCACGTCATCCTGACGATTTCGAAATGAAAGCACACCTCACAAAGAAATACGAAGAAGAATTAAAAGATGCCGGTGAGTAATGGGCTTGCCGCTGTATTCTGGATGGCTGTGGTTGTAGCATTCATCTGGAAAACATTATCAAGGAGAGGCAAATGAGCAAAGACCCGAATGACGTAGCAATCGAACTCGCACTATCTGGGATTGAAAAGTTCCAGAGAATCGAAAGCAGTATGAACGATTACTTCTTCGAACGTGGTCGCTTGATACATATGGTTCTGTTGGGAATGGTCGGCAGATTCAATGTCGTATGCATCGGTGATGTAGGTCTTGCCAAGACCATGATAGCCGAAGCGTTGTACCGTAGCGTCAACGACGCTGACTTCTTCATCAAGCTGATGAACAAGAATCTTCCCTATGATGAGCTGTTTGGTCCCGTCGATGTTCAGGAGTACCTGAAAGGCGTATACACACGCAAGGTCGAAGGCTTTCTACCTACCTGTCACTACGTGATACTCGACGAAGGGTTCAAGGCTAACGAGATACAGATCAACCCGACACTGCGGTGCGTAAACGAGCACAAGTTTACCAACGGCACAGTAGAAGTCGATGTGCCCCTTCGGTCACTGCTTGTTGCATCGAACGAGAAACCTGCAACCTCAGCGTTACAGGCTTTCTGGTCACGAATGCTTGGTCGTGTTGAGGTTCATCCTGTATCTGACAACTCATCGTTCGTCGGAATGCTGAAGCGTGACGGTGAACTACCGGATTACAGCGATGTGGGCCTGACGTTGAATGAGGTAGATGCAGTAACGGACATGTCAAAACTCGTTGATGTTCCTGAAGAGATAAGCCATGCGTTGTGGCAGATTCGTGGCAAGCTGGACGAAGAGAAGGTCGGGTCGATGGATGACCGCAAGGCGGTATGGTTGGTTAACAAGCTGTTGCCCGTCGAAGCACTCCTGTCTGGTTCATCTACTGTTGGGCTGGAACATCTGGCTGTTCTCGCTGATAGTATCTGGGAAAATATGGGCGAACAGGCTACCATCAACAAGATTCTGGCTGAGGTATGCGGTCACGATGACACAAAAGGTGCGGAAGTTCTGAAGCAGGCAACAGAAATCCTTGAATACACCATCACAAAGCATAATGACTATGCGGCAAATGATCCATCCGCTTTTGCTGAGATCGCAAAGGATTGCACTAACTCGCTGACCGAGTTGCTCGACAAAACAAAGAACGAAGTCAATACAGCCGTCGGTAGAAAGAAAGCACTCATAAAAGAAAGGGAAGACAAGATCGCAGACATGATAGTTCAGATTGGGAAACTGTTGTCGGGGGGTAGCAAACAATGAATTGGTTTTGGGCAGATAAAAATAACAAGAACTGGCTAAACAAAAAGGGTGGGATGTATGGTGCGGCGAACAGTGGGAGGACACGCAACGACAACTACTCGTTGTTTAATCCAGGCTACGGCTACGGCCCAAACATATGGGATGACCTGAGTGACGGTGGTGGTGGCTGGTTCTATCAGCCACCACCCGATGAGCTTGTTAATATGCTGACCCAAGCACCGGAAACGGGTCGTTCCGTTGACAGGTTCAGTTATGATGCTCAGGAGTTTAACAGGATTGCGAAGAGCAACTTTACCATGCGTGGTGTAGCCAAACGTGGGCAGTCGATTCATCCTGACTTCCCTATTCTGGTTGAGGATGTATTCAACGCATTCCATAAGGGACACCCTGTCCTGAAGCACGACATAGAGCTTGATGACTTCAGCAAATTCTCCAAAGAAATCGTCAAGTCCATTCTCGACGACCCGAAGTATGATACCCTGCGACAAACAACCAAGTGGGACAGGTTGTATTCAGCATGGGCTACTCGCACACTGGATAAGCTGTTTGAGAAGTGTGGTGGTGGTGGTTTTGCAGGTAAGGCCGGAGAAAAGAACGGCAAGCCAGTAGACCCTGACGATAAAGGTAGCGGTCAGGGCAATGATGACGAGGATCAGAACGGTGACGGTCAGGGCAACGAAGCATCCGGCATCAGTGACGCCCAAAAAGAAATAATCAAGCAGGCCGTCAGTGAGTTCATGAGCGAAGCAATAGAAGAAGTAGCCGAAGCTGAACAGACACGAGCAAAGTGGGGCTTGGGTTCAGGTGACAATGCTCGTGTTGGTGACGGTGAGGTTGACGAGTTGCTTAACCTGCTCAAAGAATGTCCAAACGTAGACCAGCTGACTGATATGATTGGTCGTGTCAACAGCATCATGAACGATGTAGAGTCTGAAGCAACGTCTATAACTCACGGTGCACCAATAGGTTACGTGCTTGGCGATGAGCTTTCACGTATGGCTCCTCAAGAGTTTGTCAACCTGGCACATCCTGATCTAAAGCGTGATCTGGAACGTCGTATGGCTGAACACAGCATCCAGATTATGGAACGGGAATCACCAGACTCGTTGGGTCACGGACCAATGATCGTGTTGCTTGACGGCTCACAGTCTATGACGTCATCACACCATATGAACAGCTCAAAGTCACGCATGACATGGGCAATCGCTATGGCAATCATGTTGTTTCGTCGTGCTATGGCAACAGGCCAACCGTTTATCCTTCACAAGTTCAGCTACAACACATACTCGTTCAAGTATGAGGAACCTGCAAAGCAGTATGCTGACTTCTTGAAAGAGGTGATGGTGATTGAGAACGGTGGGACAAATATCAATCCGGCTATGGAAGCTACGATGGAAAGCCTTGTAGAGTTTCCCGACGGTGACGTAGTGATCCTGTGCGATTGTGAGTTAAGCCTGAACTGGTATGATCCTAACTACGAAGATTCAAAAAGATTCAAACGGGCAACAGACGAAGCAAAGTGCAAGGTGATCGGTGTGCTTATCAACGAGTCAGAAGAAGCGGCATGGCATAATGAAGGTGACGATACAACGTCGACTCCGTATCAGAACCTGTGTCATGTAGCGTTCCAGATCAATCCGGAACACGAGGGTATGTTGACGCAAGTTACACAGGGCGTATTCCGTGAAGTCATCTTATGATCATTCACCTCAGCAAGGAGAAAAAAAGAAAATGAATAACAACGAGAAAGAACTCGCACCAACGTCATTAACAGAGGCGAAGGAAATTGCAGCATTCTTTCAGGCATTCGGATATTCAAATGCTCTACGTGCTGTGCTTGACCAGATCGTCAGTGGTGAACTGGACATTGGACCCAAAGCATCAGGGTTCATGGCTATGCAACTGGCTCTGGCCCAAAAAAGAACGGTAGATAACGCAGAAATCGGCTCGAAGTTTATCGAGTATTGGGACGAAGACGAGGGTGAGGTTACGTCAAGCCAGACGTTACACACACTGGAAGATATACTCGGGACGGGAAGCGAAGACAACGAATGACAATCATAACCTTTAACAAAGAGAAAGGACAGCTACACATCAACGGTGTCCTCATGGCAGAAGGGGAGTCCGAAGAAATTTCAAGAGATGATGAACAGGTAATGGTAGGCATGGCCTTTGGGCCACCCAAAGAAAACAGCAAAACCGTGCAGGACATGGTAAGCGACGGTGAGATTGAGTTCGACGAGTTCACTATGACTTTATCATTGTTGCATGTAATGTTTCCGGGTGGTGTAAATATGGGGCTTAACCTGACCCTGACACAGCAAGACGTTCAACCCTGGTTGGATAGTTTGGATAGTAATCTGGAGATTCCAGACATAGGAGCATTTGCGCTCACGTTACCCACAGAAAGTGAGGACGAAGATGGGCCAACAAGGTGATAGAAGCGACCTGATATCTGTAACGATGGTAGCGTGCCGTGACCTGTGTGATATGGCTCATGTTTTGGGTCGGCTTGTCACGATGCCTACACCCAATGATGACCTGCACAAACAGGCTATCAAGGGTGCGATTGACTTGTTGTATAAGAACATAATGCTGAGCAGGGCACAGCTGTTAGCACTCGGAGATATAGCTAACTTCGATACAACTGAGATACAACCTGGTATTAACGTGCCGGATGAGATCAGGGAGAAGATCGACAAGATCACCGGATTTATTCGTGGCGAGAACGATCTCGACGAAGAAACAAAAGAAGTTATAAAGGAAAAACTCGGCGAAGTAATTGAAAACACAGACCTGCCCAAAGAAAAGGAAGTAATTGAAAACACAGACCTGCCCAAAGAAAAGAAGGACGTTGAGAAAGATAAGGTAAGTGATCTTATCAAGCAGTTAGCCGACCGACGCAAAAAGGACGAAGGTTCGGACGAAGATGAATAACTCCAAAGAAGAAGCAACACGGCAATATGAAAACATCATATCGGAAACACCCATTAAGGGTAGGCCGTGGCTCAGGCTTGCTCTTAAACGAACGAACCCCATTAGAGAGGTGGAGATACCACAATTTGCTGGTCATATCGTTCGTCGTGCTATTCGCGTTCTGTTTCTTGGCTCAGATGAGGGACCATAAGCATGAGCTACAAACAAAAGATCAAGGAGCTGACCGACAACATCCGCAAACATCGGGAGTTACTCGGTTATTCACAGGGCAAGATGGCTGAGTTGCTTGGTGTGTCACGTCCTTTCTATTGCCAGGTCGAAACAGGCAAGAGAATCCTGTCATTGAAGAGGCTGATTCAGATCAGTGACATCTTCAACGTTACACTAGACGTGTTAACCAAACCACGAACCATCATTGCTCCCGATCCAACTGACCAGTCTGAAAATCAAACTGACCAGTCTAAAAACACTCTTAACGAAATCCTCAACACCAACTATACCTACGGAAATCGTGGATTTGAGGCCGATAAAACCGAGAAGGAACCACCCGATGAACAAGATCGAGAACATCGAGAAACTATACGACGGTCCAGTAACGGGGAAGATGGCAAAAGAAAAAGCTACACAGAAGGCCCACCAAGAAGGCATCACTCAAGCGTTCGACGAACTAAACACAGTAGCTGGACGTATCATCCAAACGTTACTTCTGGAGGAAGGTAACGAAAGGTATACAGTTATAGGCAGGGTATGTGAGTGTATCAATTGGGCACACAAAGCCCAATGGTCATACGGAGAGTTTGTTAAAGACGGCAAACTCGGAACACCAACCGAAGGAAGAGGCTCAGAACATGTCTAAAAGCTATAACAAGAATGCACCCAGACGATACAGCGGTCGTTATGCATCTGGAACGCTCGTTCCTATTCCCGAATGGTTACCAACTGCACTCAGGAAATTCCGTCGGGAAACCTCTATGTCCCCATCGGCTATAGCACGTCTGATTCCGAAGGATCATAAGGGTATCAGGGTAAGTGCTCATGCGGTGAGCAACCTGATGAACAATGACTTGGGAAGGGCCAAGGTACAGGAACGGGTCGGGGCTACGTTACTTGGCCACCTGACGACGATAATTAAAACAAAACTACCAGGTCCTGAAGGTGTTATCTTCTCTGAAGACACACAGGAGATCGAGTTCGGCGGAGAACGAAGAGGCAAGGTGCTAAGCGTGTCGCAACTTGTTACATTATACGCTACACTTGCCGATGATGCAGATCGGGCGATCGTCACGGCTATGGTTGACAGGTTGCAACCAATACCTCAGCCTGAAGATCCACGGGTCGGAGCAATCGAAGCCCTTCTGGATGTTGCGGCTAAGCTGGAACATGAAATAACTGGGCAACCGAAGGCGTAGTTTGTAAGGCAACGGCTACGCTATGTGGTGGGACGTCACAATTCTGGGGTGTGACGTCCCACCTAAAAAAAGAGGGGCTGTGCCCCATTCAGTGTTCTCCCCAATACCACCAAATGGACGACGCACAAACCCCTCATGAGCCTAGTCGAACGGGTTGAAGTTTCCCCAAACCTCAACCCTACCCCTAACTAGACCAACTCCATCGACCTCTTCAACACATCGTAAGCCTTCCCAAAGTTAGATTCCTTCATCGCCTTGCTCACGTATTCAGACATGATGTCGGCATATGTTTGTTCTGAATCAACCGGGCACTCACCGATCAGCTTTTCTTCTTTCTCCAAATCCATCATCAAATCACATACCGCATCTTCCCGTGCCTGTTTCGGCACGTCTTCGTCTAGAACCTTCGACAATAATTCCTTCCTGTCTACAACAACTTCCCACGCATCACCATCTTTCATATCATTCAGTATGGCTTGCATTTTTTTTGGACTACCCTGTAACTTTGGATCATCGGCATGATCAACATCGTGATCCTTTAGTACCTGGTAATACTTCTCAGGTCCGATTTCTTTTTTGAGCTTACTGGAATCTCGCAAGAATCCCGCTTCAATACTCCCCGTTTCTATCATCATCCTGCCACGTTCGGCCTTCTCTTCAGAAGCAAACCCATTCGCAACCAACTGTGACATAGCTCTGCTTTGTGCCTTTGAAGATGCGATCCCAACACCGTCTTTTTCAAACTGTCGTGCACCTGCCGGAGCGGAATCAGGGGAAGACCATCCATAATCCTCTGCGAGAACATCGCCATTAAATAAAATCTGTGCTTTCATTATAATACATGGCGGTTTCTTTCCCCACATCTTCAGCATGTGATCGTAGTCATCCCCTTTGATCTGGTCTACGCGAGTGCCCCACTTACCTGGACCAAATCTATCATCCATCTTGTAACGCTTGCCCGTGATGTTAACGAATGGCTTGTCACCATACATCACGACACCCGCGCTGACCTGACTGACATCCAGCCCTGTCTTTTTAGCTATCGCCTGTTCCTGATTCACCTTAACAGGTGTTACGTTTCCCATCGCGCCTCCCCGTATGTTAACCTACCCACTACATCCTTATGACCACGGTTCACGTTTGCCGCCATCATAGTACCTGGCATGGCCCTCTTTTACCAACAGCTCATTGATATTTATTCGTTTACCACCTGTCGTGGTGTATATAGTCGCGAGAACCCGCCCATACTTGCCACGATCATGGCTTTCAAACTCAATCAGGTCTGCCGATGCCAGTGTATCCTTTAAAAATTCCTTAGCTGCCAGTCCTAGAACCTTTTCTGCCTTATTCCTCGTTCTGGATTCAGGCGTGTTGATTCCCATCAGTCTGAGCCTCAGTGCTATGCTAACATCATAGCCAAGATCACAAAGGACATCGATAGTATCACCGTCAACCACAGGTTCCCGTTGTCGCCCATTCTTTCCACGCTTTCCACATAACTCCGCACCATAGTAATACGGTGTCAATGCTTTTTGTTTGGCCATAAAATTTACCCATATATATATGACACACGGGGGCAAGCTGTTAGGTTGAAGGGTCGTGCCTGACCTCTTACCTAAAAAACATTTTACTTACGCCCCGCATGTGAAGCAAGTTTACTCTTTTATAGGCTCGCTGTCAAGAATCGATTTTGCTTTTGTTTATCTTACCTCTGGCATGATTGGCAAAAATCCTGGCTGTGCCAGTTCGCGCACACCAGAAACCCGCCTAAGCCCAGGTGCTCCGGGAACAACACCGTCAGGTCTGTATAGAACACCGCTACCAGCAAGTAACATAACCTGGGCCATCACCATAGGGGTAAGAAGCTTTGCGTATGCCAAGCCTCTGATAAACTCAGCCCTGTCAATGGGTCGGGTAATATTATTGTTCATGAGTTCAATTATACCGATCGCCCTGCCCCATGTTCTTATCGGCATGCTCCGTAACGTGCGAGCAACGCTTTCGTTGCGACCCAAACCAGAAGCTTCACGTTCCATCTCCATTTTCAGCATCGACAACTGCTCGGGGCCGAACTCGTTAACCTTTTCCATAAACTCCTGGCCTGACAGCCTCCTTCGCTCACGCATAAGATCGAGAACCGGCCTCAGCTGCGAAGCCCGACGCGAACCGATGATCTGCTGTACCCGCTCAAGCGTTCTCATCTGAAGACGTTCCTGCTTCCCGCCACGCACAGAAATAAGCCTTTTTATTCCTGGCGTATAAGCCGCCGTCTCCACCCAGTCTCCCCACGGCGCATCGAACGACTCAGCCACGCCAAACAAGGCTTCCTGCGGACTGATAATTGCGCCTCCTATCTTACCAAGTAGGCTCGTGGCGATATGCCCACCTTCACCAGCCATACTTTTCACAATGTGATCGATCACAACAGGCGAAAAAGGATTTGTTTCCCTGTCACCGGTAATATCAAACACGCTACCGGCCAGACCCGACATGAATACCGCCAGCTCTGTAGTGTCACGATTAATCCTGTCTTCTGTAAGCAGTCCTTTTAATCTGCCTTCAATTTCTCGATCGAAATAAAAGTTTTTATCTGTGTATGTTTCGAAAGTAGCCCTGATCGGAGTTGGTAAAAACTTCGAAGCGATAAGCCCAAGGCTAAGTACGCCATCACGCTCAAACTCAATCGGGCTATACTCACTAAACATCTCAACCATCGTGCTGAACATACCGCCCACTGCATTGTCGGTATATCCTACGTTCGGGTCGGACTGTGCCCTGTATAAATGATCTATAAAATCTTCGAACGGCACAGTCACAGCTGACAACAGATCACCCTTCGGCATATGCAACGAGATCGGGTGCTCCTTTCCCTGATCATCTTTCCACGTACCCACGATCATCGTAAAGGACTTGCGCCTCTTCCAATCTTCCTCCTCGTCAAGCAAGTCACCGTAGTTCATGCGGTTCATGATGTTAAGCAAGATAGCCGTAAGCGCACCTGCCGCCATCATGGTTTTGGCACGCGTCGGATGCTCCATAATCCCACCGCTGACAGTACGCACACCCTGAACGGCAGCATTTGTAAACGGAGCCATCATGTTCATATACAAGAAAGCCTTACCGCCACGAGAGAAGTCTACTGTAGCCCTGCGTCCCGCGAAGATAGCTTTTTGTCTTTTTGTTTCTCTTTCTTCAGCTTCCTCGGCGGTGATTACGTTACCTTCACTGTCAACAATACGACCTTGCTCGTCTGTCGTTGTTTCCAAACCCTTAAGACCGGCAATGCTTACGTCTACACCAGATGCCTGTAGCTGTTTCTGGAACACGGCGAAGCGTGTGCCCTGTTCCAGTGCCTCAGACAAAGACAATCCCGAACCGAACGGATTAAGCATCCCCGTAACCCACGAAGCTGTCTTTGCCATCCTGTCGAGAGTAGCATCGCCCGTCTCTATGTCCCTGCCCAGGAATTTTTTCCGTCGTGCCCCCGACCCCCTCAGTTTTTTTATATCTTCCTCGGTGCCGGTAAACATTGACTGGCTTATCTCACCACCGTAACCAGCACCCCAGGCCATAAACTCTTCAAGCAAGGGATCAACAGTCTCCGGATTCCATGATGCTTTCAATGCTGTCCACATACTGTTACCGAACAGCTTGATGTCGTCCATCACAAAAGGACTGAGTGGTGCGTCGGCTGATATGTACTGGGTCATGAGATCCCGGGGAATATTGAACACAATAAACGACGGCGACAATGCCGTAGCTCCAGCCCTCAAGACCCTCGTAAACTGCTTAACTACCCGCATTATAGGCCCAGCAACTGGCCTGTTCAGGCCCAGCAACACGTCAGCTACCGGAGCATACGCCGCAAATGACACACGCTTGCCATCTTGCCAGTAATATATACGCCTGAAATCTTTCGGAACCTCGTCACCCTCCTCCAGGTTCATCATGACGCTTTCAAGTTCGGGGTCAACCTCACCGCTACCATCCCACAGAAGACGCGTGTCGTGGAAAGTTTTCGTTGCTTTATTTTTGGCAGCGAAACTGATCACGGCAGCTATCTTGTCGGTAGAAGACAAGATGGGATCACGAGATTCCGACGTTGTAGCAACCATGTGTTTGTATAATTGATGATCAAAGATACTCATGCTGCTACGGTTACGAGGACCCCCGCCGCCGCTCATTGTAGCTGTGTTATAGTGCCTGATGATATCGAACGGAGACATGTAATCGCCGTGTGCTTCATTGGCCTCCTTCATATACATGGCATCCTCTTGACTGACGAGGCCAGCATCTATTGATATATCAAGCATCCCATCCCAGAAGAGGTGCATTTCCCTGGCTACATCTGTCAGATTTTCGAACTTGGCTGCTCCAGCTTTGTCACCAAGCTGCTTGATGAGTCGAGCCTTAATCTCATTCATCGCAGCATCGGCCGTCTCCGCTGTCGCGCCACCCGGATTGATAAGCTCCGGATTAAATCGTTTATCAATAGCATTTCCATCTTCGTCGTAAACTACTTCTTCAACCACCAGCTTGCGTAACGCCTTGATTTCACGAATGATCTCTGCGTGATATGCTTGTGTTGTAAACAGCGTATCTTCTATGTTCTTGCGCGTGACGGGATCAAGATCCTTCTTTCTAAGCCGCGCTTTAAGTTCTTTGATGATATCACCCTGGTCTTTTCTATCTGTTTTGAGAGCCTCCAGAGAATCATATCGATGTTCTGCTGTGTTAATTCTTTTCTTGGACTGTAACGCAGCGAGATACACACTCACGTCTATCATTTCCTGATCATTAAGCCCAACGCCATCATTGTAAATCATTAGAATCGAGTTGTATTCCTTCAGCTTGGCCTCGATCTTACCGCCCACATTACGTGACAGATCGAGAGCATCCCGAGGATTGGCCACGGCAGACAGTGCTTTCCCTCCCTTCCCCAGCCGGTGCTCGTTAACAAGGTCAACCCAGACGTTAAGCGCATGCTCCGTATCATACAACCACTTGGCCATGAAGGGGTTGACCCGCTTGATGCCAGCTAACACAGACCTCCGAATTCCCACGCCCTTTCCGATATTCCTGACGACATTACCAAGCTCACGAATCAAGCCTCTGAAATCCTTAACCTCGAAGTCCTGGAACAGTCGACCCATCATCGTTTCTGGCCGGGCCAACGTTTCTTCTGCGGCTGTATACTTGTCTACGTTGTCAAGCGAGGCCATATTGAATTTTCTAAAATGGCTGACACCCGGCTCATTGGGATCAATGGGTATTGTTTCATGGTTACGAGTAGCATCTATCATTTTCTGAACTGGACGAATAACTTTAGACACTACTTCGGCAGGACCTGTCTGTTGCTGCGACCCATGTTTCGGAGTTGAACGGCGATTGATGAAAGACTTTTCTGTCATGTCGCGCCAGGGCATATTGACAGGATCTTCATTCGGGGCAAGCATTCGCAGCATCTTTAAATCAATAGCCTTGTTAACTCCCATGTTTACAAAGTGTCTAATTATATGTTCGTTATCGTCGGCCCTGTATTTATCAAACCATTTGCGGTTGGCATCGACCAATTTCCAAAGAGCTTCCTTTTTATGAAGCTCTCCAGCTCTCAGTCCGGGAGAATTCCCGAGCGCAAACAGCACCCTCTCTTGCCAGTCAGGAGAAAGGTTAGCGTATACGCTCCTGAAGTCTTGGCTTGGCGTGCCAGCCTCATACCCACCTTCATATCTCTGTTTGTTTTTATCAGTATCAATATCGTGGTTAACTTCTTGCGTAGCATAGCCTTGGATATGATCTGTTTTGTATAACCTGTTTAAAAACCCTCCGACGGTCTGGTCAAAGCCATCCGCTGTATTGGTCTGGCGAGCAGCGGCTTCGCTTGACAGGTATACATAAGTGTAGTAAGAACCAGCAACTCGCTTATCAATAACATCAAAGACCGTATCTTCATCACGCAGGGTCTCGATATCAACAGACTGAACAGATGTAATTTTGTTCATCGCGTCCAGATGAACAACAACAGCGACCTCATTGTCGTGAGCTATGCGCGTGGCCTGCTCCAATACCTGGGCCTTGACATCGCTAAGTCGGGCAACGAACAGCTCGGCTGGCAAGGCAGAATGAGTTATATTATACATATACGTAGCTCTATCTTCCGGCGACAGCGATCGCCCAGCTCCGACATGTGCACGTATCACACTGCCACGAGCCATCTCTAGATACTCCATCTTTGTGTGCTCCCACTCTGCTTCGTGTATAGCTTTGGCTTCCAGCCCCGGAGTAGTGAGAGGGTCGAGATACGGACTGCGACGAAGATTTTTCCCGATGTCTGGGGGCAACAATTTTAAACCACTGTTGTCTGCAGCCTTCGAGGCATACGGATCGAGTTCAAAGTATTGTGTGTTGTCCACAATAACATGACCCATATGTTCCAAGCCATGCCTCCTTGCATCAATGCCCTCCTTTCTGGTTGCACTTAAATCTGACAGGCTTGGTGACGGCACGCCAGAAGGGTGGTTATGTGATGTAGCTATGCGTGTAGCTCCGAGAGACCCAGCCTTGGCAGCAACGAAATTCCACCCAATTACGTTTAGGTTCTCCGTTTCGTTCGGTTTACGTGACGACACGATGGTTGATCCAACCACAACATTGTCATCATTTATATAATAGACTATGAAATTCTCCACGCGTGCATCACGTATCACCTGACCAAGAACAGCTATGTCTTCGAGTGGATTCTTTCTCTGCAGCGTTGCTCCCTGCCACTTCATCACACCTTTTCTCATCATCTGCTGAACCGTATGAAGCAACGTTTTATATCCCTTATGCTTCGCTCGGGGTGTGCGAACCAGAAGATCATCATTAGGCGTGTACATGTGGGGGTTACGTAACGATCGCGACACCGCAGCACCAAGAATCTGTGGTTTTGGCCCAAACTTCTGATGCCACTCAACTTCACGAGCACGAGCTATAGTCATCTGGGTATTCTCATCCAGATTACGAGGGGCGACGCCATTTATATTGTTACGAACTGCTTGCTGTGCCAATGATTCAGACAACGGATCTATAAGCGGGACATCCCATGACGGTGGTTCAACATGCACAACATCCTGCAAGTCTGAAGGATCGGGCATGAAGCTGGAATCTCGCGTAGTGGGCCGCAACATATTTATGGCGTTCTGAACAACGATCGACATCGGATCGCCCTTGTTAACACCCTTGCGTATTCTGGTTTGCAAGAACGCTAAGCCATCAGCGTCACCATCTATAACCATGTTGCGCACCGCGTTTTGCGCTTGAGCAGCAACGCCTATAAATGTTGACATGCCTACCTCAACCGGCACATCCATGATATCCAAAACAGACTTAGCGGTGGCCGGAACAGCAGACAACCCAATTCTTCGCCGAAGTTCAGCAGGAAGCCTAACCTTGCTATTCCGTTCCGTAATCCGCAAAGCTTCTCGTCTCGCAGCATCCGTATTCTTATGCACCAGCACCCACGCCCTGCCCCATGCCTGTGGATTTTCAGCGTCAGGCGAGAACCGTGCTGCAATCAAAGCTACGCGCTCAGCCTCCTCGTCAGTAAATGGGTTGAGTTCTTCGGAGGTGTAAATAATAGGAGCCGCCTGTCTTTGGCCGCCCATAAAATCTCGCAGATTCAATCGAGGGTCCCCGCTGAGCGTATCCAGCGTATCCTTCACCCTTCCGCGTGTTTGTTTCTCAAGAGCTTTGAGCCAGAAATTAGTAATAACCATAGAAGCTACGCGTGGTCCAATGTCGTCTACAGTTACTTGCGTATGAGCTACGTCCGTCCACTCAAGGTCGACATTGGACCACCTTCCACTCTTAACTGCCGATTTTATTGCGCTCAGCTGTGCACTAGACGGTGATTCATTACCTTCTATAATTAGACCCCTACCTCCGACGGAAACACGTAATGCACCAGTGTCAGCCATGAAGTCCTGTATAACATCGTCACGTATTCCCCAGGCATTCTCTTGTCCTCGACGCTCGCCAAAATCCGTATACTCTTTCTTGAACGCGTCGAAGCGTGTGCCCGGACCCAGAGGGAAAGCCTCATCGTACGCTCGGCTCATAAATTCTGCATGAATTTCATCACCAAGATCGTAAAACGTACCATCATGGAGCATGATGCCTGACGTCGAGGCGTTGGCGGGGAGGGAGATGAGAGAAAATTTCTTTTTTGTGGCACGTAAAAAGTCTTCAAGTATATCACCACGATCCGTTGGCTCCTGCTTATTGCCTTCTCCTTCTGCTAAAGCAAGACGCCTTCTCACGGCACTTACAACATCAGATCGTGTGGCTTTATCGGGAACGGAAGCACCAATCCCCTTCGCCCACGTTATAAACTTATCAAGACTTACCCTTCCATTCTTGTCTTTGAAAATCTTATTCATATTTTTGTCGCTGACGCCGCGCACTAAACTCCTGGCATCAGCTATTGCCTGATCCGATACCTGAACCCTTGATTTAACACGTAACATATTCGAACTCTCCAGCTCAAGTGTGTCAGCTGGTATGTTACGCGGCCTCTTCTCGTTCTCCATCCAGACAACAACGTTATTGCCCGAGCTGGTCCTACCGTATTTACCTTCTTTGCCGTCCTTGTCTCTGACTTTTAAGTCGCTAATCGAGATACCCTTAATGTTTAAAGGCTCACTGAGGGCCGCATTCATCTCATCCATCATCGCAAAGAAATGCGCGGCTTCCTCACCTTCCGACATAGGCTCAGATTTATCACGATGCGCAGCTATCTCTTCTTCAATGGCCTCGTCGCCAATAAGAGCAGACAAATCTTGGTCATCCATGCCATAGGAAGACTCCCGGTCATCGATGAAATCAAAAAGGTTTGCCACGTCTTGGGATTCTGAATGAGCTGCAGCAGGTGTGGGCGTAGCTGCAGGTGCAGTCGCTTCCGGCGACGGAGGAGTCACGGCCAATCTCTTGTCTAGCTCTTGTTTCACCGCAGCCGAATACGGATACTTGGACCTGATAATTTCAAGCAACCTTCGCTTGTTCGGTTTCATGAAATTATTCGGCTTAACTGTTTTTCCTTTTTCCGTGACATAAGGGTTCCACAACTGAGACCCAAGCCCAAGACCACCCATGTCCACACGGGTCTCGATGTTATCTATCAACTCAGCTTGGCCTAGTTCAAGAATCTCCTTGTCCGTAAGAGATTCCATCACTTCTGCCATAGTTACTTCGACATCAGAAGCTGCGGCTGGCACTTCACCCCGGTCAAGCGAGGATTCAACCTGTTCCTCTGGCGCAACTTCGGTGGAGATATCCTGTGTTTGACCAAAAAGTTTCCGGATCGAATAAACCAACGATGCTCTGGTGGCCGGTTCATTTCTCTCCGGCTTCGATCGCACCCACTGCCCCTTCAGCTTGCCAGACTTGCGTATGTAAAACCCGAGCTTGATCTCGTCAGGATCAACCCCAACATCTGTTGCCAACTTTCTAAGAGCTTCTGTGGTTCGGTCAAGCACCTGCTCATCTGTTAGGTTTTTAACCTGCTCAACAAGAGCAGCACGCTTGGCTTCTGATACCTCCACATCTTCACCTGATACACCTTCGGGAACTTTTTGAACCGGAGGCATAAACTCAGGCTTCTCCAAAACCTCGGCCTCGGGGGTTGGTGCCGCTGCAGGTGTTGGTGTGGCTTCTCCAAATAACCCTGGTAATGCAGGGTGATTCTTCCCGGTTTCAAGATTCTCTACGCTCGCAGTTTCTACACCACCTGGAATATCAAGTAGTTCTTGCCTGTCAAGAGATGACATCGCTGGCTTTTTAACTTTTGCCATCTCTTTCATCATGCTGGACGTGCCCCTGTCTCCGGGGAACGCAACGAGATGATCACCGTACTTGGCCATCTGGGCGTTACGCATAGGACCAGCTTTCCTGCCGAGTTGTTTCCAGTTAGCAGGAAATTTTCTAACTCTAATTTTTCTATCGGCAGCCCACCGATCAGCAATCCTGTCAGCCCCACTTGCGTTTCCATGCACAATCTCGGCTATCGGCCAAGCTGCATGTTGTCGATCAAGCTCGTCATATAGTCTTTGCCCATCTGAATAGTTACGACCACCAGATACCACCAGCTTACGGGGAGGCTGGTTAGCCGAAACAGACGTCGGTGGCGTGGTCGTGGGTGCGGGTGCGAGTGCGGCTGCAGGTGTGGGTGTGGGTGTGGTCACGCCTGCAAGATCTTCTTCTGTAAGCTGTAGCCCAGGGGTCTCAGCCAAGGTCTGCTCGGCCACGATCTCTTGACGCACATTTTCTGGCGTGTCCCTACCAAGCTCTAACCAGGTGCCATCTCTTTCCACCTCAACGACGATCTGCGCCTTCCCTTGCTGGTCAATCCAGCTTTTTGGAGGACCTGCAACCCTGAACAGATCACCTGGAAAGGCTCTTAACGCGAACGTCTCCGGGAACGTCGCGATGACATCCTCAATCGTATCTTCGCCAGGCTTTGCTGGTGCTGTCGTAGTTTTCTTGCCGGAAAGGAAATCATAATATGCATCTATGATATCCTCCGGGAACCCCATCGTTATCGACTTCGCCCCCGGCCTGTGTTTTGTCAGCTCGTTCCGGCGTTTTCCTTCACGCTTGAAGCCCAGGTTAACAAGGGCGCGACCCTTCTCGTCGGATGTCATCCATGGCCGCCACAACACCCCAGCCCCGTCGTCCAGCATCTGCTGGATACGCGTAACGCCAGGGGCTACCTCTTCGCGCCAGAAAGACTCAGGTGGATCATCAGGGTTCTTCTCATGAAGGCCAGTCACCGGGCGTTTAAACCCTTTTGCCTCGGGCTTTGCCGTGGGCAGGATATCTTCAATGATTTCTTCGGGTGCGGGTGCGGCTTCGGGTGCGGCTTCGGTCTCAGTTACATAGTCAGGGTGTAACGGATGAGTATCTCCCGCTGACAGAACTTTGTCGTAATACTCCTGCACCCACTCCCTGACTGACATGGTTTTCAGGTGCATTGTGCCTTCGACGCTCGTACCACCCCTGCCTTCTGCGTCAAGAGTAAGCCTCATGTCGTCGAAGTACAAGTAGCCTTCACCCCTGACGAGTTCTACCTTTTCACCGTCTACAGTTGGTAAATACTTGTTGATGTTGTTGAGTGTTACGCGGAGTTTCTCGGGGATGCTGTCAATAACCTCCGAGAAACTTTCAATAGTCGCAGGTGCAGCTTTGGGTGCTGCGGCGGGTGCAGGTGTCGGAGTAGCCGCTCCGTAAATACGCTGATCTGTTAAGAGTCCACCGATCTGATTATTAACATCAGTCAGCTGGTCCGTGGTCAGCTCCAGCTTTCCTCTGAATACCTCACCCAGGAAACCATCACTACCCCCTTCCTGCATGGCCCAGAACATATTTTGATACTTGTCGTCCAGCATCTCCAGCTTGGCACGCAGTGTAGGCGCAGCGGATACATCAGCTATAGCC